>Ga0302280_1003749_pt1 | contig 10791 bp, 12 predicted proteins | sample III_Fen_E1_1_FD_198771 | JGI IMG/M metagenome (GOLD analysis project Ga0302280, IMG submission 198771) | Peat permafrost microbial communities from Stordalen Mire near Abisko, Sweden - III_Fen_E1_1 | ecosystem: Environmental > Terrestrial > Soil > Wetlands > Permafrost | place: Sweden: Abisko...
ACAAATGTGAAACGTACGGGAAGAAGCTTATTATCGTGGACGAAAGTTACACCTCTAAAACCTGTGGGAATTGTGGGGAACTAAACGATGTACAAGGTTTAGAGGTGTACAACTGCTCTTTCTGCATGGAAGAGTTTGATCGAGACGTAAACGGGTCTAGGAATATCTTAATTAAAAATGTAAGCCTACGCTAGGGCTGGTCTTTGATTTTACAAAGATTTAAATAAGCGGGGCATACAGCTTTCGTAACCTCTCATCCGTCTCCTTACTCAGCTAATAAAGGATTTCGAGAGTATCCAGCTTTCATCGGATCTGGAGTGTTCAGAAAAATCAACGATTCTCTACCGCAAAATATAATTTGGTAATTATTTTCCATCTCATAATAAATGTTCCCAACTAAAGGTAACCGAACAAAGAGTAATCTAGGCCCGTACTATATGCCAGATGAAGTGAACGGGGTCTTAGGCACCCCTGTTCCAAGTAGAACACAGGCAGACATGCGCTTACAGGCAGAATTCGACCGTACTAGGGAAAAGTACGTAAATATGCGAGATTTCGGGCCTAGAACGGCTTCAGATCAGAGAATGCAGATGGAATTTAATCCGCTAGTAAGGGAAGGCTACTGTGGGTACGCTCCAGCTCCAGCAGGAGACCAATACTTCCATTCCCCTTTCGCTAGAACGAGCGATAATCCTTACAATAACAGTAGTGGAGCTACTTATTTACCTCTGAGATAATAGCTTAAAAATCATTTTATATACTAGTATATAAAATGGACAGAATTCGTTATACGATTAAACACCTTGATCTCAAGTATAAAAAATTTGGAGGAACTGACGGAAGGCTCAGAATTATCTCTACAGCTACAAGGAGGAAAAATGTCTCGACCTGAAATGAAGGAGTTCGAGGCTAATCCGTATTTCAACGATTCTATAATGTTAAGAATAGCTGATGACCAAGGGAAATTTACTGGGATAAAAGAAACAGGAAACGTGGAGGATTTTCAGGACTATATAAAATATATTTTCCAGCGCATTTTATAATATCTGTCCTCCTTTATATTTTTGTATCTTAAGTTTACTCTGGGACACGGAATCCCCCTTTCTAGCTTCTACCATCTCAGCCATCACTTTTTCAGGGTCTTCTATACCGTGTTTTTTCAGGACGTCCATAACATCCGAATCTCCTTCCTTCTTCTTCTTTCTAGAAAATTTCTCCTTTTCTTCAAGAATAATAGCAGTACCTTGGTGTTTTACCCCTGGAAGATCTTTAGATTTGAGGTATTCAGATATTCGAGCTTCCACAATCTGTTCTTGTTGTTTTAGGCTTTTCCTCTTGGAAGAAAGCCTCTTTAACTCGAGACGAATCCGGTCTAATTCCTGTACATCAGCTTTTATAGACATTTATTATTTTTTCGTCATCTTTAATTTAGGTTATAATAAATGCCGAAATACAACATAGAACAATGGCAGGCTGTACTTCAGAAAGAAAATATTTTCCCCACCCCTATGATCTATATTAAACCTGATCGGGAATTTATAGATTACGCAGGGAAAAATAACTACATGGTACTAGTAACTGTAGGAGGTACAGGTACACAGTACGACGACAGGCCTACAATAGCAATAGTGGATAGTTCAGGCTATTTTCCAGATTACAGGCCTAATTTCTATAATAAGACTGGATTTTTTACTCTTACCTTGTCTTGTGGTTGGTTAGGGTATCCGAATCTTCCACAGGGAAACGGATATGTGGTGGTACAAGGTCTCAAAGGACCTGATAAGGTTACTATACCTCCTCCACAGGCTTTCGTGGCTCCAAAACCTATTCCTTGGCCTACTGGAGGTAACACGGTGGAAAGGTACAACTCTTCGAGAGAAGAAAATCTGAGTTCGAAACAGATTGGAATACTATCCTTGGCAATAGCAGGAGTCTTTGGATCTCTGGTCTTTCTCTCCTTGAGAAAAAGGACGGTAATAAATTAGTAAGAAGTACTCCGTGGATGCGGTACTAAAGACGCTTGAAACGTTCTGGAATCCAAAGATTTTTTTCTACTCCTCTTCTTCCTTCTAGAAATCACTTTTACGAATCCTGACGTTGGAAACACCTTGTTTAAAAATCTTTTGAAAACAATCTTGCAATGCTGGTTCAAAACTATTTGTCCAGATCTAATACAATCGTTCAGACAATCAAGCTTAATCCATGTGATTCCGTTCGCATCGTTTCCTTCTATATCCTGTATATTAACTTTACAAACTTTTTTTTCTGCGTAATAGTACAACGCCCTATTTTTAATTCTAGTTGCCCTTGATAAATCTTTTGCGGATATTTTCAGCCCGGTTTCTTCCTCGACTTCCCTAATCGCACATTCGTAACTTGACTCATTCTCTAAAGTTCCTTTTGGAGGTCCCCACAATTGTCCTCTAGATTGCACCAGAAGTACCATATTCTGTTCCGGGTCAAATATGAACACCCCAGCCTTGTGACAATACCCTCTCCTCGGACGGAAAGCAGGTGATTGGGTATAGTCCGATATTTCGATCGTACAACATTTTTTTTCGCACGTGTATGTCCTGGACATTTCTTTCTTAAAAATGATTTTCTTTTTATATACAGAATTAAGCACAAAAATGGAAGAGACGAAACGAGACAGAGAATTTACTACAACAACGTCAGTCTGGAACGAGAATATAGAAAAAACCCTAGAAGACATCAGAGACTCCTGTAAAGGCTATAACTGGATGAATACGTTCGCGTCTAGACAGGAATCTTCCAGGTATTCTATGCTGATGTATATTCTTATTACGATAGGTCCAATTTCTGGGATTTTATCTGCTTCCTTAACTACTTGTGATTATTCTGCTTTTATCATACAGATATTGATCACAGTCTTATCTTTTTCAAGTGGAGTTTTTTCAGCTATTCTCAAGTTTACTAGATTCGAACAAAAATCTACATCCCACAGAGCAGTAGGAATTAAGTATTCTTCCCTAGAAGGGAATATTCAGAGACAACTTTCCCTAAACAGAAAAGACCGTGCTAATCCTGGATTGTATTTAGAATATATTTTCAAGGCGTTCGATGACTTATATTCCTCCACCCCAATAATTTCTGATAGTATATACCAAAAATGGGTAACGTATGCAAAGGAAAAAGGGCTGGTAGTACCGAAAGAATTGGCTCTAGTACCGGTAGGGCCTTCTACGGTTCCGCCACCCCCTGTACCAGTTTTGGAAAAACAATCATCGGAAATCGAGGTTGTAATCAAGGGAAACGATTCGGTAAGAAATCTGAAACCTTCAGTAAGGGAAGATATTTACGGGATGATTCCTGAGATGAATCTGTACTCCGACGGACGTATGGCTTACGAAATGTCTAGGCTCAAGAGAATGCCAAGTAAATAAATTTACCCTATTATAAATGACAGATATTTCTTCTCAGTTTTTTGTAGCTTCTATCAGTCATGATATTAAAAATATTTTGAACGGGATAGTAGGGTATTCACAGCTTCTTTCCCAAACTAAGCTTAATACAACTCAAAAGACGTACACAAATTCTATCTCTACTTGTTGTATTCAGCTTGTAGAGCTAGTTAACGATGTTTTAGATTTTTCCAAACTTACCTCCGGTAAAGCTACAATTAACAACGAATGTTTTTCTATCCAGGAAATCATAGAGGAAATTAACGCAGTAATTTCTCAGAGAATTAAACAGAAAAAACAGAAATTAAAATACGTGATCAGTAAGGATATTCCTGAGTATATTATATCCGATAAACAGAAGGTGATTCAGATTCTAGTTAATCTGATTTCTAACGCTAATAAATTTACCCCTATCAAAGGGAGAATAATAGTTAATATATCTTTACTTACAAAAACCCCTGCGAATCCTACTTTGGAATTCTCTGTGGAGGACAACGGTATTGGAATAACGCAAAAAGACCAGGAAAAAATTTTTGATGCTTTTTTCCAGGTACAAGAATCTGTGACGAAAAACGGGAGCGGATTAGGCTTGGCTATATGCAGGAAATTAGTAGAACTTTTAAAAGGGGAAATACGATGCGAAAGCGAAAAAGATCAGGGATCTGTTTTCACGTTCACCGTACAGTACGATTCTTATGAGAAATTCGAAAAACACGTCCAGAATAATAGTATCAGCCTGGATGGAAAACACGTACTGATTGTAGACGATAATATGGATAACCGTCTAATCATAGGGGAAATGCTGTTCGAGTACAAAATTCTACCTATAATCTGTTCGTCTGGAAAAGAGACACTACGAATGATAACTGGGAAAAGATACCCTTTCTCCTGTGCTCTTATTGATATCTGTATGCCTGAAATTTCAGGTATAGAACTAGCTAAACAAATTAAGGAATTAGACCAAGAAATTCCTTTGATAGCTTTATCGTCCCTAGACGAGCCTTTTGATGTCTCACATTTTGAACATGTGTTACTTAAACCTATCAATAAAGTAAAATTAATCGATACACTTTCTAAGGTTATTAACAAGACAGATATTACACTTCACCAACTTAACCCTGTCAACCAGATTGTTCCTGTAACAATAACACCTCAGCCTGTGAAAATATTAGTAGCGGAAGATATCAGTTATAATCTAGACATGCTGGTAAAGATGCTGAACAGTATGAAGTATAAGGACGTGACGCCTGTTCTGAACGGAGAAGAAGCTATCAAGAAAATAGATCAGGAAAAATATGATATAGTTATTTTAGACATAAAAATGCCTAACGTGGACGGGATACAAGTAGCGGAATACATTATGAAGAAAAAGGAGGTTAAAGATAAGCCGGAAATAGTAATAATTACCGCGTCAGTTTTAGAAAAAGACAAAGAAACGTGTAAAGAGCTTGGAGTTAAATTTTTCCTTTCTAAACCTTTTAATATGGGACAATTACGGTCGATTATGAATAAGTTGGTGTACGGGGGCTCACCGCCTTCGGCGTTAAGGACCAGAGAAACAGCTTTGATTGCAAAATGAAATTATTTAAAGTTAAATTAACTTTAAATAAATGAAAATATTCTGTATAAGTGATTTACACTCTGAACAATACACCGATATAAACGACCTTATGGTCAACCTCGATCTTCCTCCAGCCGATGTGTTGATATTAGCTGGAGATATAGGACAAACCAGATTCGGAAAGGATAGGAATAATTATTCTGAAGTATTATCCAGATTCAGAAAGATGTATGAGACCGTGATTCTTATACCCGGAAATCACGAATATTACTGCGCCTTATCTCCAGATGTTGAGAGCCGGAAAAAAGTCTTAGAAGATCTTAGAATGCTGTGTGAAGAAAATAAGGTTATTTTTCTAGATAAATCTAGCGTTGTGATAGACGGTGTTCAGTTCATCGGAACAACTCTGTGGAGCGCAATCGACGAAACTGCAAGCGGACTTATGAACGATTTTAGGTTCGTTTTTTCTAATAGGTTAGATTATGTTTGTGAATTCGCAGATTGTTACAGATACCTTAAAGAGGAGCTGATTTCAGGACCTGAAATTTCTGAACAGATAGTAATTACTCATCATCTGCCTACCGATCTAGCTATTCACAAAAGATTTTGGAATCATCCTGTAAACTCCGGATTTTATACTAATATTCTAGATACGTTAAATCTGGAAAAAGTGAGATATTGGTTTTGTGGTCACACTCATGAGTATGCGAAAGTTAAGATAGAAGAGACTCAAGTTATCGTTAATCCGTACGGTTATAAAGGAGAGAGAAGGTTGACTAAAACTAGTTCGGAAGTTTTTGATTTGACGTCAGGGTAAAATTTCTTCCACTTTTTTTTGTAGGGATTTTAGAGTTCTAGATTGTAGTATCAAATCTGCTATAGATTTTATATACAAATCAGTCTTCATTCCGATGATAGATAATACTATTGCGTCCAGCTTCGGTTTTCCGAGATTCGTGAAGCTCCAATTCTTGATAAATTTCCGATAGTGAGATTTATACCGAACAGCCTTTATAGATCCACAAGACGTTTTGACAGACTTGAAATAAGGGTTGGGAAGCAATTTTTCCAAATTCTTCCCAAAGTCACCTTTCCAAGGAGCTATCTGGTAGAATATGTTTTTATCAGGACAACAGCTCAGAGCATCAGATATGCTCTGATCTCCTGTTACTAGGATATCGTTCAGACTTTCTGTCATTAATTTCAACATAACAGGATTAGGTACAGGCAGAACGTCCGCTCGGAACGTGAGAATCGAGTTTGTATCCCCTTCTGCTAGAATTTTCTCACTTTTGTCGGGTAATATTAATACTATTTTCCCATAATATTTTTCTACTATTTTTATCAGGGATTTTTTAATGTCTGTGAACCAGGGTGGTACTATAATATCTATTTTTTTCACACCCTGTTTACTGTATTTTGCAGATACTAATTCTACGAACGATCCTACACATTTATTCACGTTGGCGAGATCTTGGGCTACGTAAACTATTACGTACGGATTTTGGAGGGAAAAATTAATCTGGCCTGGAATTACGTTAGTTATGAATATCCCATCTCTTTCCTGACCTATTCCCATGTTGAAATCGAACTTTTTCCGTGTGCTATCGTTGTATTCTGAGAACGTGAAAGTGTTGAGGATGTTCGCGTACGGAAATATTTTTTTAACGTCCTTCAAATCAGGATCGAAATCTATCTGTAGAGGGGCTACTATTATCAGGTCTTGTATAGGTAGTTCTCTGTTCATTTTTAGAGTGGAAAATCTTCTGCACTGCAGATTTTTCGATTTCCCGGTGAAGCCTATCACCAGCTTAGGATCAGCTCCTAATCCTAATAAACCTTTTTCTAAGGTGGTGACAATAGTAACTTCACAATTATACCACTCCTTAAGGAAATTAGATAGTTTTAGAGCAAAGATGAGATCCCCGAAGCCGTTACAGGGAGCGTTCAGAATTACAATCTTAATTGAGGGTAAATTTTCCGGGAAAGCAATTTCGTAAAAAGCTTCCCAGATCACGTTTTTCAGGTCTTTTTTCGATTTACTGTCTACTATATTTTCTAAGATTTTTTTATAGGTAGACTCCATCCTTTTTATTCTCATAAATTTATTATAGTAAATAATAAATGAAGGGTCTTTACCAGCTTCTGTACAATATAGACAGAATTTTTCGAAAATCTGGCCTAAGTTATTGGATCACAAGGAAGACTCTAATAGGGGCTGTAGAAGTAGGAGGAATAATTAAAGGTGATTCAGACGTCGATATAGTAGTTCTGGAAAAAGATATTCCTCTTCTAGAGAAACTTTCCTCTGAGCTACTTTCCACCTGTGGATACAAGCTTTCCAAAGTAGGAGAAAATTATAAGATAAGTTTAACTAGAAAAACGAACCTTCCGGCTAAAACTTTTTCCGACCCTTTTGTAGATATTAAAATTGGAAAAGAAAATTCTGAAGGTAAAATTACTTTTGGACACGGTGAGACGGATTTCTATACGAAAGATGATGTATTTCCTCTTAAAAAATACCCGATGCAAAGTTTCCTTGTGTACGGTCCTAAAATTGCAGATAATTATATCAAGAGGACTTATAAGAGGAAAACTAAAATTTCTCTAGATAAGGATTTTAAGGTTAGTCGGAAGGTGTGTGTAGATACTCTTTCTACAGAGGAAAAAATGGGAAATTCCCCTCTAAATAAATTTTGCTCTAGAGTTTTCGTGATTTCCCTTCCTGACCAAATTTATCGTCTAGAAAGGTTGGAAAAACAAACAGAAAAATTAGGGATCACTTTTACTGTGTTCGAAGCCATAGACGGCAGGGGTAAAACTGATCTGGAAAAATCTAGAAAACGAGGAGCGTTCCAGAGAGAATACAAGGTGAAAATCCCTAATTGGATGGAGCTTCCCCCGGCTTCTCTAACTTTAGGAACTTATTTAATACTGAAAGAAATGATAAGAAAGAAATGGAAGTATATCACAATCTTGGAAGACGATGCGCTTTTTACAGAGGGATTTAACGAAAAATTAGAAGCGGGAATAAGAGACCTGCCAAAAGACTGGGATTTATTTTATTTAGGGTGTGGCGGAAGATGTGGAAATAGAGGAGTCTCGTTCAAGCCTACAGAAGAGAATAAATACCTTACAACTATAAACAAGTTCGACCCGAATGCGATTTTTTACGTTTCGCAAGAGGAGGATATAAGGTCTCCTTGTACTGAAAAAAGCTGTCCTACAGTTTCTAACACGCTTTCCAAGCCACAAAAGCCTGGTGGTACTTATGGGTACATTATATCTCAAAAAGGGGCCAGAAAACTTTACAAGATAATAGGAGGGAGAATAGAAGATCATATAGATCAGTACCTAAATCGTGCTGTACAAGATGGAAAATTGAAGGCCGTGGCTTTTGACCCACCTGTAGTCTTGCATACCGGTGGAGCTGATAGACCTGATTCTACTATAGAGTGGGATTGGGGTGAGGATGAGTACGAGAAAGACTAATACGAATTTTCTGGCCGTATAGAATCCTTAAAACAGGCCCAAACGACAGATTTCCAGTATGATTTTCAAGGTCAAAATCCTTCCGTGCACAATAGTTTTATAACTGGAAAAGTTATAAAATCGGTATTAAATTATTTTTACCGTTTCTTCCACGACAGAAACTATTTTTCCTACTATTTTAACAGGGCCTTCACAGAAAATCACTCTGTAACCTATCTTCAGGTATTCTGGGTGATGCAAGAATCTCATTCTTACGGTAGCTCTGTCTCCTGTTCTGAGGACGTTATCTGTACTGTCCGTCTGCCTCCCGCACTGCTTATTCATGATTTCTAGCACTTTAGCGGTCTGCCTGATAGATCCTGTATGCACAACAGGCTCGTAACCAACCTTTATCGTAATAGAATGTGCCTTCAGAACAGCTATATCAGCTAGAAATTCTGTGATCTGGACAGGTTTGTCGTGCAGAGAAATTAGGACGGCGCCCCTTTTCACGGATAACAATTCCGGTTTTTTAACTCCAAGACACACGTAGCACCCAGATTCGACTTCCAACAGGCTTACTTTTTTGCAATGAATGCTACGAATCTGGATCGTATGATATTCATTGTTTATAGGGCCTATCAGGAGTTTATCACCAGTCTTTATCTTCCCCTTTAGTAGTTGGCCTCCAAGGACTAAACCTACCCCTGCAACGTGGAAAGTCTGATCAACGTGATATTCAAGCTTGTTTCCAGGTATACCTGGACCTTCCATAACACGATGAATTTTACAGTAAATATTCAGAAATTTTCTCAGGTAATCTACCCCCTCTCCAGTGACGTTAGACACGTAGAAAATAGGTACCGTGACTAGGCCTGGGGCGTTCTTAGCCATAAGGATCACATCGCCATCACATCGCACGTCGTAAGGTATTCTTCGTATTCCAGGAATTTTTAGGAGTTTTTTGACGTGGTTTACAGTATCGGTAAGAACGTTATCCCTATCCTTACATATATCTATTTTTGTAATAATAATTGCGAACGGAATGTGCAGGGAAAGACAGAGGAACATGTGCTCCTTAGTCATCTTGGACAATCCCATATTTCCTCCTACAAGAATAAGGACGAGATCAGGTATCTGGGACGTGAGCCCGGTGATGGTAGTTTTCAGGTACTTTTCATGCCCACAAAGATCGAAGAAAGTAACGATCTTGGAGGAAGCTTTCACAATCTCCGACCAGGATTTCATATAATCCTGATAATTCACCACATCTCCTTTCTCGTCGAAACCTAAGATGTGTTGAGCTACACTACTAGTTCTTCCAGATTTCACCTCGTGTTGGTAGTTGAATACGTTCAGTCTAGCTGATCCTCTTCCGTTATCGTTTTTCCCTGACAAGAGGACTCCTAAAAGACTGGTTTTTCCAGCATCGACAGACCCAGCACACGCTACTCGTATCTCTACGTACTTTTTCGGGTTGAATTCCCTTACAAGAAACTCGTACATCTTTCTTTCCTCATCAACCTTCTGTTCAGAAAGGAGAGACAGAACGTAATTATTCTTCTTCGCTACAACCTCAAGAATATCTCTGCTGGTTTTATACTCGTTTTCAGTTAGACCAACTATTCCTCCGTTGTCTGTAACTCCGAGAGTGTAAATAGCTTCACCGGCACCTTCATCTGTTCTGTACCTCATTTGAGAGGTGATCTGCTCTATCCTATAGTTATCAGTTGTGGACAGTTTCAACTTATATTCTGAATTTCCGTCGTCTTTTTCTCTAGGTAAATTTTGTATAGGTATCTTTTCGTCCATTTCACTCTTCAGATAAAGCGAGATTTATTTTTCAATTTATCTTTAGGCTTAATAAGATAAGATCAGTTTTATTAGGTCGTTAGAGGTAATTTTCTGTTTTAGGTAGTATCGCTTCGTGAGATATCTCCTATACCAGGCTTTATGAATTATTTTCTGCAGGATTATGAGTTTTCTAATGTTTTCGGGGAATTTTGGGTTATTGTTGGGGAGCCAAGTACAACCCCTACAATATAAATCATTCAAACCTGCTGGTAACTCGGGTAGGCTTGTTAGGGACGTGCAACCATTACAATATAAAATAATTAAACCTGCTGGTAACTCGGGTAGGTTTGTTAGGGACGTGCAACCGGCACAATACAACCTAGTCAAGCCTGCTGGTAGCTCGGGAAGACTCGTTAGGGACGTACAATCTTGACAACACAACGCAGTCAAACCTGCCGGCAATTCAGGAAGATTCGTCAGGGACGTACAATAGGAACAATACAACCTAATCAAGCCTGCTGGTAACTCGGGGAGGTTTGTTAG
>Ga0302280_1003751_pt1 | contig 10786 bp, 7 predicted proteins | sample III_Fen_E1_1_FD_198771 | JGI IMG/M metagenome (GOLD analysis project Ga0302280, IMG submission 198771) | Peat permafrost microbial communities from Stordalen Mire near Abisko, Sweden - III_Fen_E1_1 | ecosystem: Environmental > Terrestrial > Soil > Wetlands > Permafrost | place: Sweden: Abisko...
AGAATTTGTGATTTACAAGAATTTGCCAGAAGCATTGAGATTATTTAATAAAGCAATTGAAAGAAATGATCATTATGCTATGGCACAATTGGGAGAAGTGTACTATTGTGGGATATATGGTGTTGAAAAAAATATTGATGAAGGAATAAGATTGTTTGAATTGGCGGCAAAATATGAAAATACATTTGCATTGAAATCATTAGGTAAATATTACAAAAAAAATGAAGATTATGAATCAGCAGTAAAATATTTTTTCAAATATTGTGAAATAACAAATGAACCTCTTAGACATTACATTGATTTGGAAAAATGTAACATTAGATGGACAGAAGATTTGCATAAACATTGGCCATCAAAAAGTGAATTAAAGAAATATAATAATTCATGGAATGAAGATTTGCATAAACATTGGTTAAAAAAAGATGAGATAGAAGAACAGATATTAATGTTATTGTTGATTTCCAAAGATAGAAGAAATCACAAACAAAAATGGTTGGTTCGTGGTATAGTTAGAAAGATTATTGAGGAGTTTGCAAATAGTGATGGTATTAATTTATGATTGAAGGACAATTGAGATGTAAATATTTATTTGATTTTTTTATGAGATATTATTTAAAAAAGATGACGTAAAGTATGATTTTAGCATATACGCATTTATATAAATATACATGGAAGAGTTAGAAAAAGATATTATACAATTTATTGAAAAACACAATTGCGGATATAAAAAATTATGTAAAGATGAAAATATTAAGAAAATCCATGATATAATATTTAATGATGAAGATGAACAATAACATTTTATTTATTATTTTTACAAAAAGTTGAAAATAGTAATAAATCGAGTATAAAATAAAGTATACATGATGAATAATAATGACACATTTAGAGAAAGACATAATGAGATTTATTGAAAACAAAGATTATCAATATGTTAAGATAATTAAGGTTGAGAATATTGAGAAGATACATGATATGATATTTGGAGATATTATGATAGACATAGAAGAGAAAGATGACGAATTATTGTATTATGCTGGTTACTATAATTATATTTGTGGCAATTATGAGGAAGCATTTAAATTTTATGAGAATGCAGCAAAATGTGGAAATTCTAATGCAATAAATGGTGCAGCAAAAATGTATGAACATGGTAGATATGTAGAAAAAAATATAGACGAGGCAATAAAATTATACAATATAGCAATTGAGCATGGGAATTCGCAGGCAATGAATAATTTGGCCAATATGAATGAAAGTAATAGAAATGATGAATCAATAAGATTATATAAAATGGCAATTAAGTATGGAAATTCATGTGCAATGATTAATTTAGCATATATATATAGTTGTGATGGTTATTATAAGAATATAGATGAGGCAATAAGATTATATGAGATGTCAATTGTGCATGGAAGCAATGATGGATTAGTAGATTTAGCAAGAATTTATTATTATGGTTCAAATGCTAATAAAAACATTTCTAGATCGATGAAATTATTAAAAATTGCAATTCAATATGGCATTGATGAAGCGATGGTAATTTTAGCACATATATATAGTGATACAGATAATATTTATGTAAATTATAATGAGGCAGTGAGATTGTATAATCTTGCAATGAAATATGGAAATGATGTTGCAATGAATCGTTTGGCAAATATGTATAGAGATGGATATGGTGTTGAAAAAAATATATATAAAGCCATCAAATTATACGAGTTAGCAGTTGAACATGATAATCCTGATGCAATGTATAATTTAGCTTGTGTATTTCATAATGAGCTTGACGGAGATGGAAAAATGGATATGGCGATATCATTGTTAAAAAAAGCAATTAATTATGGGAATGATAGAGCAATGAATTATTTGGCAACATTATATTGTGATGGTATTGATGTAGAAAAAAATGTAGATGAAGGAATGAGATTGTATAAATTAGGAGTAGAATGCGAAAATGTGGATGCAATGAATGGATTGGCATGTGAATATTATAATGGAAATAATATTGAGAAAAATGTAGAAGAAGCTATTAAATTATTTAAGATGGGAATTAATTGTGATAATGAATATGCAATGATAAATTTAGGAAATATATACAGAGATGGTGATGAGGTTGAGAAGATTGAAAAAAATATGGATGAGGCAATAAGGTTATATGAGAAGGCAAGTAATATTGGAAGTGGAAAAGCGATGTTGTATCTTGCTGAAATATACAACAAAGGAATTAATATTAATAAAAATTACAGTTTAGCAGTAAAATATTATGTTAAATATTGTGAGCGTATGGACAAGAATATTTATAGTTATGTCGATTTTTATGATTTAGTTTGGGAAGAGTATTTACATAAATATTGGCCAGATAAAGCATTTTTTGATAGACAAATAATTACTTTGTTGTTGATTTCTAAAGAGAGATTTAACAATGAACATTTGAAGTGGATGATTAAAGGAATAACCAAGTTAATTATTAGATATGTAGCTATTTTTTAGAATGTGAATGAAGTGTGTGCTTGGTCAAGTTAATTATTAGATATATAGTTACTTTTTAATTTATGTAAAAAAAAATGAAAATACCAAATAATCTAACATATATCATATAATATAATGATATAGATGGAACATTTGGAGAAAGATATTATAGATTTTATTGAAAAGTCAAGGTGTATATATATAAAATTGTCGAAAAAAGAAAATATTGAAAAAGTTTACAATATATTATTTAACAATGATATGATAGATATTAATTGTGGTGATGGTGAGTTATTACATTATTATGGATTTTACAATAAAATAATTGTTGGGAATTATGATGAAACAATAAGATATTATCGAGAGGCAGTTAAATATGGGAATAAACATGCAATGTATAATTTGGCTTGTATGTATCGTGATGGAGAATATATTGAGGCAAATCAAGAAGAAGCTATGAAGTTATTTAAAATGTCAGCTGAACAAAAAAATGAACATGCAATATATTATTTGGTATCAATATATTCTTCACTGGTTATGCATCTTGACAAGATGAGGAAAGATGAATATTTTACAAAAAAGATTGATGAGATTGTGAGATTATGTAAAATAGGTGCCGAATGTGGAAGTATGTATTTAATATTAAAATTAGCTGGTATATATTTTAAGTGTGAATATATAAAAGATTATGATTTAGCGGCAAAATATTATGTGGCAGTTTGCAATGATTCCAATGAGGATCTTGACATTTACATGGATTTAAGTGAGTATGATGTTGTTTGGAAGGAATATTTACACAAATATTGGCCAAATAAAAGATTAATTGATAAACAAATAATTATGTTGTTATTGATTTCAAAGAATAGATTTGGTAATAAGAATTTGATTTGGATGATAAATGGGATTACAAAAATGATTATAGGATATTTGGCAGTATTGGAGAAGAAATTTAAATTTTCATTTATGTATGCAGCATCATATAAATAAAAATATCACAAAAAGTTGAAAATTATAATTATTGGTGATTGTTGAGTTATAATATGTGTGTATATATGAAGCATTTAGAGAAAGACATTATAAAATTTATTAAAAATCATAATTGTAGATATTTAAAAATATTAAAAAGTGAAAATATAAAAAAGATACATGATATTATATTTAATAATGGTTTTATAGATATAAATTGTGGAGATGGTGAATTATTGCATTATTATGGTTTTTACAATAAAAATATTATTGGGAATAATGAAAAAGCAATGGAATACTACAAAGCTGCAGTGGAATGTGGATATTCAAATTCAATGTGTAATTTGGCAAATATATATACTGAAACAAATATTGATGAGGCAGTTAGACTATATAATTTAGCAATAAAATATGATAATGTACGTGCTATGACAAGTTTGGCTGATTTGTATTATAAAAGAAACAATATTGAAAAAAATATTACAGAAGCAATAAGAATATATGAAATGGCAGTTCAATTTGGAGACAAAGATGCAATGCGTGGATTGGCCAATTTATATGATAACGAGAAAAATATAGACGAGGCAATTAGATTATATAAATTAGCAATTGAATATGGAGATTGTTATGCAATTAATGCTTTAGCTTATATTTATTATTATAATGAAAATGTTCAAGATATTAATAAAACAATTGAATTATATAATTTGGGAATTGAACATGGAGATTTTGAATCATTGAATAATTTAGCAAATGTTTATTGCAATGGTGAGTTAATAAATAGAAATATAAATGAAGCAATTCGATTATATAAAATAGGAGTGGAACATAGAAATGTAAATGCAATTAGAAATTTAGCTGATATGTATTATAATGGCAAATACGTGGATAAAAATATTGATGAGGCAATCAAATTATATAAAATATGCATAGAATGTGGTGATATTTCATCAATGCTTAATTTAGCCGATATTTATCATTGTGGATCAAAAAATTACATGAATATTGAAAAAGCAAAAGAATTATATAAAATAGTGCTTAAACGTGATGGCAAAAGCGCAAATAAATATGCAATGTATGGATTGGCTTCTATATATTTGAAAAATAATTCTAAAATGGAGAAAGCAGTAAAATTATTTAAAATGGCAACAGAACAAAATTATTCAACAGCTATAAATCAGTTAGCTTGCATATATCGTGATGGCAATGGTGTTAATAAAAATATGGATGAAGCAATAAAATTATTCAAAATGGCAATAGAACAAGATTGTTCACGTGCCATGAATAATTTGGCCGGAATATATAAAAGTGGTATTTACAAAAATACAGATGAAGTGATAAGATTATATAAAATGGGAATTGAATTGAATAATTCATGGTCAATGTATTATTTGGCAGAAATATATTATATTGGGACACATATTGATAAAAATATTGATGAAGCAATAAAATTGTACAAATTATCAATTACGCATAAAAATGCATTTGCGATGTATGAATTGGCCAAAATATATCATTATGGAGAAACAAAAAATATTGATGAATCAATTAAGTTATTTAGAATGGCAATTGAGCAAAAAATTTCAATATCAATGTTTCAATTGGCTGAAATATATTACAAGGGAATCAATATTAATAAAAATTATGATTTGGCGGCAGAATATTATGCGAAATATTGTAAATGCGAAAATAAACTTTTCAGCAAATATTTTGATATAAATAACTATGATATTTATTGGCAGGATTATTTGCATGAGTATTGGCCAAACAAAGAAATAACGAGTAATAAGATAATTACATTATTATTGATTTCTAAAAATAGATCAGAAAATCAAGGTTTAATATGGATGGTGAAAGGTATAACTAAAATAATTATTAGGTATGTGGCAACTTTTGAGAAAACAATGGAGAATCAATTAAAAGTTGATTTAGAACTACGAAAATGTTAATTTATGTAAAAAATTGAAAATCGCAATTATTAGTGATCGTTGAGTTATAATATGTTTGTATATATGAATCATTTGGAGAAAGACATTATAAAATTTATTAAAAATCGTAAATGCACATATATAAAAATAATGAAAAGTGAAAACATTAAAAAGATACATGAAGTAATGTTTAATAATGGTTTTATAGATATAGATTGTAGAGATGGTGAATTATTGCATTATTATGGTTTTTACAATAGATGTATTGTTGGTAATAATGATGAGGCAATAAAATATTATAATGCGGCAATTGAATGCGAAAATTCATATTCAATGAACAATTTAGCTGAAATATATATTGAAGGTAAGTGTATTGATCAAAACATAGATGAGGCAAAAAGATTATTTAGAATTGCAATTGATCCAAAATATGAAAATGCATATATGATGGATAAAGTTGCTTGTATGTATAAAAATGGACACATAATGGAAACAGATATTGGTGAGGCAATTAGATTGTTTAAGATGAGTGTTGATTTTGGAGATAAAAATGCAATGTATAATTTAGCAAATTTATATTATGATGGAGTATATATCGACAAAGACATAGATGAAGCAATAAGATTCTATAGATTAGCAATAGAGCATGGAGATAACAGCGCAATTAATAGATTGGCCAATATTTATCTTTATGGGAAAGAAATTAATAAAAATGTTGGAGAAGCAATAAGATTATATAGAATAGGAGTGGAATATAGAAATGGTGATTCTATCAATAATTTAGCAATGATGTATTATAATGGAATTCATGTAAATAGAAATATTGATGAAGTGATTAGATTATATAGATTTGGAATAGAGTGTGACAGTATATCTGCAATGTGTAATTTAGCTTCTATGTTTGATATGGGATTGCATGTGAAAAAGAATTTAAATGAAGCCAAAAAAATATATAAGATAGCAATTAGACATAATAGTCCACGTGCGATGAATAATTTAGCTTGTATGTATCGTGATAGAATACACAATAAAAAACCAGAGAAAGCAATTAAATTATTTAAGATGGCGATTGAACATTACTATTCGCCAGCAATGAATAATTTAGCATGTATGTATCGTAATGGTGATGAACTTGATCAAAATTCAGATGAGGCAATAAGATTATTTAAGATGGGAATTGAATATGGAAATAAATCAGCAATGAATAATTTGGCCGCCATATATACAAGTGGTATTCACAAGAATATTGATGAATCCATAAGATTGTATGAAATGGCAATAAGACTGGATTATGTACCTGCAATGAATGATTTAGCCTTTTTGTATAAAACTGGATATAAAATTAATAAAAATGTTAATGAAGCAATAAAATTATTAAAAATGGCAATTGAACTTAAAAGTGGACAAGCAATGAATGAATTAGCTTATATGTATTATTATGGAAACGGTGTTGATATAAATGTAGAAGAGTCAATAAGATTATTTGAAATGGCTATTGAACACAATTCATCAACAGCAATGCAAAATTTAGGATTCATATATTGTAATGGAAAATATATTGATAAGAATTATGATTTAGCTGCAAAATATTATGCTAAATATTGTGAGTGTGAAAATAAATCTTTTGGTGAATATATTGATATAAATAAAGATATTTATTGGGCAGATTATTTGCACAAGTATTGGCCAAATAAAGAAATAATGAGTAATAAGATAATAATGTTATTATTGATTTCAAAGAATAGGTCTGAAAATCGAAATTTGATTTGGATGATAAAAGGAATTACCAAAATAATTATTAAATATTTGGCAACTTTTGAGAAAATAATGGATTATGAGTTAATTTTGGAATTACAACAAAAGCAAATGAATTCAAAATTAATTGAAGTTGATCTTGATGGTGATGCTGATTTGTCATTTGGACATTTTACAAGTAGTGAATCATTGGGATATTTGTTTGGTAGTGATAGTGAATAAACATTTAATTTATATGTAAAAAGTTGAAAATATTAAAATATGCATGTTATTGGATATAATATGAAACGCAAATGAATCATATAGAAAATGATGATATATCAATTTATGGTAATCCAAACATTAAATCAATGAGAATATGCAAAAATGACAATGTAAAAAGGATAAATAATATAATATTTGGAAATGTGTTAATAAATATGAATCAAAAGGAAAAGGACATTTTGGATATTGCAGAAAGTCATGATTGTATGTATATAAAAATTTCAAAAAATAAAAATATAAATAAGATACATGATTTAATATTTGGACATATGTCGAACTATAATGGTAGATTGGACAAAGTTCAATCAATAAATCATGATTATAAAGATAATGAATTATTGCATTATATTGGTTTTTATTATGAGTATATAACAAAAAATATAAATGATGCAATAAAATATTATAAACTTGCAATTGAGCATGGTAATAAATATTCAATGATAAATTTAGCAAAAATATATTATAATGGAAAATATACAAACAAAAATGTTGATATGACAATTAAATTATATAATATGATAATTGATTATAGAAACATATGCATAAATTATTATGAGACAAATAAATTATATGATAAACAAATAAAATATGCTTATTCACACGCATTAGATAGTTTAGGATATATACATTTTAATTTGGGAAATTCCACAAAATCGCGAAAATTATTTCAAAAAGGAATTAGATGTGAAAATTCAAATTCAATGTATAATTTAGCTAGAAAATTACCAATGACAGAATCATATATTGATGAAATAGTAAAGTTGTATAAAATGGCAATTCAATGTGGGAATTCATATGCTATGAATAATTTAGCTCATTTATATATTAATGGAATACATATGAATAAAGATATTGATGAAGCTATCAGATTATTTGAACTTGCAATCAAGCACAACAATTCATATGCTATGTATAGTATGGGAAAAATACATTTGATGGGAGATTATATAAAGAAAGATGTTAATGAAGCAATAAGATTGTTTAAGTTGGCAATTGAATATAATAATTCATATGCATTGGAAGAGATGTATATGTTGTATAGAACTGGAATATACATTGAGCCAAATTCTGATTTAGCATTAATGTATTTGGTTAGATATTGCGAATGCATAAATACTCCAATTGATCACTATTTTGATGTAAAGAATAATGATATTTGTTGGAAAGAGTATTTACACAAACATTGGCCAAATAAAAAATTATTGGATGGACAAATAATCACATTACTTTTAATTTCCAAAAATAGATTAAAAACTGAACATTTGAATTGGATGATAAAAGGAATAACCAAAATGATTATAGAATATTTGGCTGTTTATGAAAAACATGAAAATTATGATTAAAAAGTTGAAATTCAAAATAATTGGTAAAAACATAATAAATAAGACATTAATAAATGAATATTTCAAATAAGAAATTACAACAAAAATATTCAAAGTACAGTAATTATTCTAATAATCAAATTGGGTATAAAAAGACTAAACCAAATAGAACTGTATCATATAAACAACATGTTAAGGCAGAAAAACAATTATATGATCATGGAAAATGCAAAAATGTAGATTGTAAAAATATTGAAAGTAATAAAAGAGTTGTTTGTCAGTATGTGGAAAAAAAATCATTACAAGTGATAAGTGATTTTTGTATTGATTGTAAATGTGAATCAAAAAATTGCCCAAACCAAAAGAAGTATAAATTTTTGCAAATGTTTGCATATAGTCATTTTATTGTGCAAAGAATGAGAATGGCATATTGTGATGATTGTGAATGTGATTATAGTTATTATTGTGAGAGTTCCAAAGTGTTTGTTGTAAAAGCAGAACAAAAATACAAAAATTTGTCAAATGATATAAATATTAATTATGTTGCACAAAAAACAATTTATGGTGATTCAAATTTAATAAAAGCAGATTATTGCCATAATCACAAATGTAAAGGTGATAATTGTGCAAATAAAAGACCAGATTATTTCACTAATTATTGTAAATCGTGTACATGTATAATAAAAAGTTGTGATAATCCAAAATTATTACCAAATTTACCAAATTCAGATCATTATTATTGTACATTTTGTTTAGATGATATTTTTAATGCAAGATGGACAACTGATTTAAATTGGAGATTTCCAAAATCAATTCAATTATCAATCAAATCTTTTTTACTTGTCAATAAAAGATATCAATGGCAATATAAATTAAAAATACCAAAATTTGTATTATTTGAGATATTTAAGTTTGTGCCAAAAAATCATTCATATCAAAAAAGATGCAAATTAATTTTTGGTACACATTGTGTTTTGAATGGATTAATTTGGTAGGACTTGTTGGGCCTACTGGTCTTGTCAGGACCTCTACTGAGGTTTCCAGACGTGTCAGAACCTCTACTGAGGTTTCCAGACGTGTCAGAACCAAGAGGATATCAATGATAATATAATTTTATTTATTGCAAAAAAGATGAATATTCAACATAATAAAAGCAGAGTTTTTATACAAATTGCACAAACAAATGACAAGTAATCCAATAAATATTATAAACATTGATAAAAATCACAGAAGTGTTGGTATATCAGATGATTTGCACACTATAAATGAATTGATTTCTGATAAATCATTAGATTATGATTATCCAACTTTGGTGAATAAAGGTTTTGATTATAATGAGGCAATTACACTTTGTAATAATACAGAGGATTTTAAGACAAAATTTTATAAGAAGTATGGTTTTTTGCAGAATTTGAATATGAGAAATTTATTAATTGCTGGTGGATCAATTGGAGATATAGTTAGAAATAAAAACTCATATGACATAGATATTGATTTTTTTGTGTATGATCAAGATAATGATTATGATAATATTAAACATGAAAAATCCAATGGTAAAAAATCAAAAAATAAGAACAATGATAAATCACAAATTGAACTGGCAAATGAAATAGTTGAAAAGTGGATATCAAATGTTATTGAATGTGCAAAAAATTATACAAAATCACAACAATCTGAAAAAAATAATAGTAAAGGTAAAAAATCACATGACAAAGAAGTAGAATGTGAAATAATTAGAAACAATAATACTATTTTGATAAAGATATTGAGTGTTAAATTGCAGTTAATATTAAGATTATACAAGACAAAGAGTGAAGTATTGCATGGTTTTGATTTGGGAAGTTCAGCAATTGGATTTGATGGACAAGAGGTATATTTGACAAGTCTTGGTAAATATTGTTATGAACATAGTTGTAACATTGTAGATACTACTCGTAGATCAACAACATATGAGTATAGGTTGGAAAAGTATTTTAATAGAGGTTTTAACATTGTGATTCCAAATTTAGACAAGAGTAAATTAAAAACGAATTATCATAAATATGATGTTTCAGAAGTATGCGAATTGCCACATTTTGT
>Ga0302280_1003756_pt1 | contig 10776 bp, 8 predicted proteins | sample III_Fen_E1_1_FD_198771 | JGI IMG/M metagenome (GOLD analysis project Ga0302280, IMG submission 198771) | Peat permafrost microbial communities from Stordalen Mire near Abisko, Sweden - III_Fen_E1_1 | ecosystem: Environmental > Terrestrial > Soil > Wetlands > Permafrost | place: Sweden: Abisko...
TGATAATGATGGAGGCTGCACTGGCCATTATTGCCAATCTGAAAATTTCCCTCGGATGGCAAAGAATGGTGTCCATCGTTCCCACGGATACAAAATAGTGACCTTTAATTTTACGGCGGGTGTTCAGGATTAAAACCACCAGACATTCACATTCAGGATTGAAATACGGATGTTGGGTGATGTGCGTTCTCCAATAATCAGCGGCCTGGGTAGGCGTCTCGCAAAGTTGCATGGCTTCGGGTGTGGGACATTCCCGCAAGGAAATAATTTTCCATTCCTGCGGTTGCGGTGGGAATTTAACCGATTTGACGATCTGATTCGTCGGTTGAAGCGTAGGGTTGATATTTTCCGTCGTGTTCATGTTTTTGCCTTTCGTGTTTGAAGGAACGGGATTGCTCTCTTCGCCTCGACGTGGGAGAGCAATCCGGTTCCGAACGAAAGGCACTGAGCCTGCTTTTCGCGCTGGCGGGCAGCAGAGCCAGAAGCAATGCAGTGCCACGAACCATTTCGTGGCGCGAGATTGCGGCGGAGCAACCAGAAGCGCGGAAGGCAGGCGGATGAACACGGCGGAAATCAACGCCACATGAAAGAATAGTCATTCGATTTAAAACGGGGCATGGCAAGTTCGCGAATTGTAATCCGGCAAGAAATCTGTGACCGCAAATTGGTTTATGATCAAACCGAGCGACATATTGAAGACCGGCAAGTCGCGGCCATGCGTCAATTTGACCGGATGTTTCCCCTGCCGGACAATTTCCAATCAGCGATTGGAAAATCATCTGCCGTTGCGGTTGACGCCTCAGCCCATGTGTCAAAGCCATGCCGGACAGCGCGAAATGGCGCAGGAAATTACCATCAGGCTTCGGTCTGCGGTCGGCGAGCGGAAACAGTGGAGCGCAGACGGAGAGACGGACGGAACGGAGTCGGAGCGCAACGCCGCCGCCGAGCCGCAGGCGGAAGCCCCCGCTAATGCGGATAATCAAATGCAGCTCGTGACGAGGGCGCGGCTTGCGAAAAGCGAAGCGCAGCAATCCGCGCTTTGGTCACGGCGGTTAAAAGTTTTGGTTGGACAGCCGTTGTCCGGGGTGGGTGTTAATCTGGCGGCCTGTGAACAACTCGGAATGGACGGCGGCGGGTGATGCGGTAGCGTGTATGCTGCCGATGAGCGCCCGCAACAACCGCATTTTGCACATTGACGGAGATTCATTCTTCGCCAGTTGCGAAATCGCGCTCGATCCCAAGTTGGAGGGGCGTCCGGTGTGGGTCGGCGGTGGTCGGCGCGGCGACGGCATCGTGATTGCGGCCAACCGTCAGGCGAAAAAATATGGCATCAAGACCGGCACGGCCTGTTTCGAGGCCAAGCGGCTTTGCCCGAATGGGGTATTGTGCCGTCCTCATTACGACGCCTACCGGGAGCTGTCGCGCCAGATGTTCAAGATTCTGGAAGCATACGCGCCAACGCTGGTTCCGTATTCCATTGATGAGGGATTTCTGGATTTTTCCACGATGGATGCCCACATGTGGCGCAACACCACGCCGACAGATTACGTCCAGGGCATCCGGCAACGCATCAAAAGTGAAGTCCGGCTACCGGTCACGGCGGGACTGGCTAATTCGGCCAAGCTCGCCAAGCTCGCGACTGACGCCGCCAAAGGCATCGGCTTCATCGAAGTGCCCGCCGGTCGGGAAAAGGATTTTCTGAATGACCGCCCCGTGTCGGAAATGTCCGGCATCGGTAAGAACCGGGAACGATCAATAAAAGCTCTTGGCGCGCTGACGTTCGGCCATGTGGCGAAACTGCCGTCCATGCTGCTAAAGCAGAAATTCGGGATTTGGGGGCAAGAGCTTTGGCTGTTTTCAAACGGGCAATGGAATGAGCCACTGGTTTTGGAAATCAAAGATCGCACGACGATTTCCAGCAGCACCACGCTCCCGCAGGACGAACACGATTACGAGGCGGCACTGACATTCATGTTAAGCGAGTCCACGCGGTTGACCGGCCAGTTGCGCCTGGAAAAAATGCAGGCGCGGGAATTCAGCGTGGCCGTGCGGTTCACGAATTTTACCGAAGTCGGCACCAGCCACCGATTCAAGCATCCGCAATTTCTGAACTCCGTCATCAACGAAGTGATGGAGCAAATGTTTCGCGGCATCATGGCCGGCCAACGCCTGCCGGTGCGGCAGATTCGGATTGCGATGTATAATCTTGAACGGCTGGACACGCATCCGACCCTGTGGGGCCGGACGCATGAGGAACGCTGGGGCGCGGTGGATGACGTGGCGCAAAAGCTGAATGAGCAGCTTGGCAAAACCGCGCTGATGACCGGCGCGCAATTCGCGCTCCGGCACATTGACGAATCGCAAAAGCAGCCGAAGGCGAAATGTCCATTCACGCCGCAGCGGGAAATGATCACGAAACTTTGGGGCGCGGACGGCCCGGGGTCAGCGAGGCAAGGAACATTTTTTTAATTTTTATGTAAAAATTACCAGTGATGCTATTCACTCATCAGACATCATTAATTCGTAATAAAATTCACCGCTCAAAAAACAGCATATACCGTCGGATTGCATGAATTATCAAACCCAAGTTACTAAAATGCCGGAAGGGCCACTCCGGATGCCAACTGCGTGGGTTCGACCTGAGTTTCAAGCCCATGACGGATTGGTGGATCTTGATAGCCTACACATAATGGATGGCCTTGTTCTCGCGTTCGGATTCATTGATGACCGAGGTGCAAATTCATACGGAAGCGGAATCATGGTCGCTCCAGGCTTATTAGTTACAGCAACGCACGTTGCAGAGGAGACCAAAGGCACCGCTGGAATGGCGTTTTCATTTCTATCCAGCGGTAAAATGAGACTTTGGTCTCCTCACCAAGTCCACATCTTGACCGGTCCAAGGAATGATGTGCTGATGAATGGAGATGACAGAAGACGGGTATCTGATGTTACACTCTGCTCATGTTACCCGATGTCCGACGTTGCCTTAGATCAGCCTCTTCTCATGGCGCATTTAGAAGTCGCCATACCCAAAATTGGTGAAAGATTATGGGCGGTAGGATATCGGGAAACAGCCCGCGAGGATGCTCCCAGTATGGCGATGCTGTGCTCTTCAGGGCTAGTAACGGCAGTGTATCTGGAAGGTAGAGGAACGCTACTACCAGGCCCGTGCATTGAAATAGGCATGAACACTGTTGGCGGAATGAGCGGAGGGCCAGTATTCAATACGCTAGGTCACGTTATAGGGATCGTCTCGACATCCATCGAAGCCGACGACCTTCTTGGCCCAACTTATGTGTCGTTGATTTGGCCTGCGCTTGTGGGTGAAGTTGATGCCCCCTGGCCAAAAGAATATTGGCCAAATGGCGAGGCAAGTTTAAAACTAGCGAACTCGCTCGGCTTTGCACGGATCCATGGCGAGGTGGAGATGGACGGCAACGGCGGTTTCAAAGGAAGGCTTCCCAATCCTTCTTCCAAGGTCGAATAAAAAGGGCGGACGTTCGTAGAGCAGTTCAAACTCGAATATACCATGTGCGGAAGATACACAGCGGCAAAAGATTTTAACGAGTTGATCAAACTCGTTGGCGTCATCATGTCGCGGGTGCCAATCTTTGGGCCGCGCTACAACATCGCGCCGGCGCAGTTTGCCCCGGTGATTTACCACGACCACCACCAACCCGCGATGAAGCTCATGCGCTGGGGTTTGATTCCGTCATGGGCGAAAGACGAGAGCGTCGGCAATGCCCACATCAATGCGCGGTCGGAAACGCTGCCGAGCCGGAATGCTTTTCGCGAGGCGTTCAAGCACCATCGCTGCCTGATTCCCGCCGACAGTTTTTATGAGTGGCAGGAACGCGAGGGGAAACGGCAGCCATTCCGCGTGATGCTGAAAAGCGGTGAACCGTTTTGTTTCGCCGGCTTGTGGAAAAAATGGATCAAACCGCCGTCGCGTGACCATGCCGAAACCGACCTCGACGAAGCCCCGCCGAGCGAAACGATTGAATCATTCACCATCATCACGCGGGCGGCAAACGAGGCGATTGCGCCGCTGCACGACCGGATGCCCGTAATCATCGCGCCAAGTCATTTTGGCTGGTGGTTGAAAGATGATGACGCGCGCAGTGAATCACACATGCTGGCGCTGGACCGTCCGCTGGATGAACCGCTGAAGATTTATCCCGTCAGCAATTTGGTGAACAGCCCTAAAACCGATGACCCGCGCTGCATCGAACCGGTGCGGATTGACCGGGACATGTTTGAACGGCAATGGTGGGGTGATGGTTGATTTCTGTCTTCTTTTTCTTTGCCGGTGAAACACTTTGAAATACCCTTCCGCGCAACGCGCGCGCAATATGCAGATCATGCACCGGATTTGTTTAGCAAAAAATGATGCCGCCACGGGGATGGGCAAAAAACCGCCTCTGGGCCGCCTCTGGACGCGCGATCTGCTGCTGCCGCGTCTGCTGTCGAGGAAGGTAAACCTCACAACAAACTGAACATGAAAACCAATCACGAGATTTTTCAGAACGAAACCAAAGCCCTCCAGCAAGCGGTTTCACTGGTGCGGAAAATCGCCGCGTTGGAAATTGAGTTGAAGGAAAACCAGCCGTTGCTGAACCAATTACAATTACTCAGCAACAATTTGCACGGTTGCCGGGAATTTCTGCTGTCCAAAGACCACCTTATCGCCTTCATCGGTTCAATCGGCGTCGGCAAGACGACGGCAATTTGCGGCATTCTTGGGCTGGTTGACGAAAATGGAGGGACAGCATTAAGCACGTCAAGCGGTCGCACGACGCTTTGCGAAGTTGAAATCCGAAAAGGCGCGAAGACACGCATCTTGATTTCGCCATGTTCCCCGGATGAAACGCGGAGCTATCTGCGGGACTTTGTGGACGTTTTGAGGATGCGTCACGAAGGCCGCGCAAACGACGATGCCGAACCAGTTTCCATGAGTTCAGAAGTCGAGCGGTGCATTCGCAACATGATTAGTTTGCCGGCGCGCACGTCAAAAGCGCCAGACGGTTCAATCAAGCGGACGGATGAAGCCTTGGATTTATACAAAAAGCTCGGAAATCCAACTGCGTTTCTGGAGGAAGCATTCAAGCGCATCAATCTCGACGAGCGAGTCACGACGGAGTTGCCGTGTGACGGCGAGGATGAAACCGCATGGATCAAAGACCATTTTGGAAAAATCAATCACGGCAAGCATCCGAATACGCCGATGCCACAACGAATCGTGATTGAACTTTCCAAACCGCTTGTTAGCGAACCGGAGCTAAACATTTCTCTGATTGACACCAAAGGCTTGGACGGAAACGTGGAGCGGGAAGACATAGACCGGCAGTTCCGCAACAATCGGGCAGTCTGTGTTATTTGCTCAAAATTTAATGACGCACCGGAGCAGTCCGTTCAAGACTTGTTGAAACACCTCTTGGAAAGCGGGCTTGGTCAGCAGGTATCGCAGCAAACTCAATTGCTCGTTCTGGATCGGAACGAAGAAGCGGAGAATATGCTGTCCGAAGAAGGCCCGGTAGCATCAGCGGACGAAGGGCGTGTTGTGAGGTTGAACCAAATCCAAGACACACTACGCACTCGGCTGAAATTGGCCGACCAACATTTTCCGCAAATTCACTTTTTCGACGCGAAAAAGGGTGACGCGAAAAGCATAGAGCAGTCGTTGCTTCAAATGGTGTTGAGTCTGCGGAAGCGTCGCGTTGACCAGATTTTAGAGATAGCCGCCGCCGTCGAAGAAATCTCCGAACACCGCGAAAAAGCACAGGCGAAGGCCGCTTTTGAAATCGTGTCGCGCGCCATACATTCATGGGCGCAAGCCAGTCGCCAACGGCTCGCCGAGATTCATCACATTTACAAATCGCTGGTTGATGACATGACGACCAAAGAAGTCTATGCGTCCAGCATCCGCGCCTCGGTCAATCGCCAGGGCAGTTGGGGAAACTTTGATTTTTATTACAAGCTGGCCGTGGCATCGCGTAAAAAATCGGTCACATCATTTGGTGAAGCTGTTGATGAAATTCGGCTGGTGCTGGCAAATTTCGAGCGTCAGCAAGAATTAAAAGCCGCGCATCCGTTCATCCGGCAATTGCTCCACGCAGTCAACGAACGGATGGAGCAACTTTACGACTCTGCGGCGAACATGGGGCGAAACGCCTACGAGGGGACATTGAAAATTGATTTTCCGTTCTGGGGCGACCAGCAAAGTGAATGGGGGCAAGGATCGGGCTACAAGATTCGAGTTGCGCGGGGAACAGAAGGCTGGTTTCACCACCACTCACCGGCAAGCACAGACTCGCAAATTCAGCAGCAAGTAATGCAACAGTGGAACGAAATCATCACGGTAGTCGAATCACTACTGGTGAAAGGGACTGGCGCATGAAACCACTTACTGATAGTTCACACTGGACGCGCAAATGTTTGCGGGTGCGTTTGCTTTCACGGCAGGTCAACTTCATAGAAAAATAAATTATCATTATGAGCACACCAGCCTCATCCGTCCCACCAGCCCGCCCAATTGCAATGCCCACACGAACCCCGGCAGCGGCGATTCCAGCGCAAAGGTGCTTGTTTCAAAATGAGAGTGACTGGCGACCGCTAAAATCAGATGGCAGCGACGAGTCAAAGAAAGCAGCCGACCAAGCAAACAAGATGCTCAAAGAACGCTTGGGCAGCTTGTTGCTCTCGCAAAATCTGCTCCTTCTGTTTGGTTCAGGTGCGTCAGTATCAGTAGGTGGCCCATCCATGACGGCTTTGTGGAACGAGGCCGCAGACTCGCAGAAAATGGTTTTTGCAGAAATATGCGATACCGTCGGACATCCCAAAGACAAGAAAGACATTGAGGCATTACTCAGCCGTTGCCAAGGGGCGCAAGCATTTGCTGAAAAGTCGAAGTCGGACAAGATCAAGGCTTTCATCGAAGCCGTCGAAGGCATCATACGGGACAGGTGCAGGAAAATTGAGGCGTGGGAAAAAGTTAAAGGCACGAAACAGACGATTCTTGAGGTAATCACTTCACACGCAACGCTCTTGTCGCGCGTCATTCCACGCCGCCAGGATCTTCCCCGAACTCGCATTTTCACTACCAATTACGACCTTTGCATTGAACTTGCCGCGAAGGAAAAGCGGATGCCTATTCTCGACGGGTTTGACCTGATAACTCCGCGAACATTCGACGGTCGCTGGTTCGATTATGATTTTGTCCGACGCAGTGCACGCGAGGGTGCGCCAGACTATCTCGAATCCGTCTTTCATCTCTATAAACTGCACGGCTCGGTGGATTGGAATCAGTCGCCGGACGGCATTGTGCGTGACACAGAAACGAAGACGCCGTATCTAATTTATCCCCGTGACGAGAAGTTCGCCCTGTCTTTTGAGCAACCGTTCTTGGAAATGATGTCCCGATTTCAAATGGCGCTGCGGGAAAAAGATACGGCGCTGATTTTGGTTGGCTTCGGCTTCAACGATCATCATCTAAACCAGCCCATCTATCACGCGCTGGCCACCAATCCTAATTTCAAGGTCTTGGTGGTAGATTATGCCCCGGAAGCCAAGCTCGCTCCGGGTAAGGATTGGGACACACTTTGCAGGCTGCAAAAGTCGGGTGCTCCTCTCGATCTAATACAGATGGACTTCCGTGATTTTCCGTCGCTACTACCAACATACTCGGAAGCACGCGCGAGCAACACCCAGGAGCGCGCTGCCCAACTGCTGAAAGTGCTTTCCACCAAACCATGAAAATCGCGCCTTTCGATCCAGAGCGTCGCATCGGCACGGTGACACAGGTTTTGCCAGATGCGGTGTTCGTGAATCTCGACGCTATCACCCAGCGCACGGGCAGGCTTCTGTCAGGGAAACCGCTTCGCGGTGGTCAGGTCGGCGATTTCGTGGTTTTGGATTGTGACAGCCATGCCTTGCTGGGCCGAATCTTGGAAGTGAAACTGCCGGAGAAGGAGCGATTGGACATCGAACAGCAGTTAGGGCACGTCCCCGACCCACATCCTGTTGCGAAACTTCATCTGTTAGGCGCTCTCCAGACAGGGGCGGACAAAGTAATCAGTGGCATTCCAAATTATCCGGCTTTGGGTGCTTCCGTATTCGCCGCCAGCGCGGAACTTGTGAGCCATTTTGCATCTTCATTCAGCTTAAGGGCTGAAGACGAAGCAAATCCCGTCACGCTGGAATTGGGACATGTGCGCGATGGTGTCGGAACGCCGGTTAAAATTCGGGCTGACCACCTTTTTGCACGCCACTGCGCAATTCTCGGCGCAACAGGTGGAGGAAAGAGCACGACAATTTCACGGTTACTGGAGCAGTGTCTTGCGAGCCACCTGTCCCCAAAAATAATTCTGATAGACCCGACCGGTGAATATGCGGCAACTGCCACAGGTCACACGTCGCTCTTCCTTGGTTCGACCGAAGTGCCGGACGGCGAAAAACAAGTTCGCATCCCTTGCGAACACCTACACGATGGTGATTATCTTTGCATTCTTGCGCCCTCGCCGACTCAACGAGTCAGGCTTAACGATGCCATTTATAGTTTGAGACTGGTTGAAGTATTGGGCAGACAGGGGTTTGAAGCCGAGCGGAGCCAATTGGCCTCTTATCTTACCGTCAATGGTGTAATTACAAAGAACGGGAAAACACGATCCACATTCTACAGCGTCCGCACGGCGGCGGCGGTCGCTGATCTTGTCGAGAATCCGAGCACACCTTTCGCCTTTCGATACTTGACGGCGCAAATAATGAATGAATGCGTTGCCGACGCCGACAATGGCACATGGAGACCATATCCTAACGCTTTGGAATGGTGTCAGCCGCTATTGTCGAAAATCAATGCGTTGCGTGTCTCTGCGGCTTGGTCGCCAATCTTCGGAAACGAAGGGGCAGCTTCGGTTTTCACGGAGATTGAGAAGTTTTTCAATAATGGGGAACGATTACTGCGAATCAACCTTGCCGACCTCAGCTTCGATTTCCGACTGCGCGAAATTGCAGTGAATTTAATTGGGAGGTGGCTTCGTGAGCATGTTCGGGATTACAAGCTCAAGGCTGATAGACCGGTGCTTGTCGTGCTGGATGAAGCGCACAATTTTCTCAACCGCCATCTAGGCGATGAGGATTTCAAACAGCCGCTCGATGCTTTCGAGAAGATTGCAAAGGAAGGTCGCAAGTTCTGGCTGAACCTCGTGTTGGCTACCCAACAGCCGAGAGACATTCCGCCGGGCATCTTGAGCCAGATGGGGACTTTGGTTGTTCACCGTCTTATTAACGAGGCAGACAGGAAAGTGGTTGAGATGGCCTGCGGCCAGTTAGACGCAGCAGCGGCCAAGTTTCTCCCCAGTCTTGGGCCTGGCGAAGCGGCAATCATCGGCGTAGATTTCCCGATTCCGCTTACCATTCAAATCGAACAGCCGGCGAAAAATCTCCGACCTGCCTCCGCAGGGCCGCAATTTACAAAATGGTTGCAGCCAAAACCAGTGGCCACGTCCAAGCCGGGCGCGGCAGCGGTTAAGGTCATCGCGCCGAGTCCGAAGACTGTGAAAGCGCCACCCGCTCCGAAGCCGACCGCGCCCCCTGAAGCCGACGACATCCCATTTTGAATGAGCACCGCCCACGCCTACACCGAAGACCAGCTAGTCGAGCAACTCGTCATCGGGATATGAGCGCATCCCATTCGCTCTACATTTCCAAGTCCACTTTTTTGATGGGATTGCAATGCGCGAAGTTGATCTGGTTTCGTTACAACGCCAAAGACCAAATCCCCGCGCCAATCGAGGCAACCCAGGCCATATTTGACCAGGGCACAGAAGTTGGCGAACTGGCCAGACAACTGTTTCCCGGCGGCACGAAGGTCGCCCCCGGTATTTTTGCTCCCGATCAAGTCATTGCCCAGACGCGGCAGGCAATCCGAGAGCGTCGGCCATTATACGAAGCGGCGTTTGTATTCAATGGCGGCTACGCCCGGACCGACATCATGGTCCCCGTTTCCGGTGATGCTTGGGATTTGGTCGAGGTAAAATCCACCACCAGCTTGAAGGAAGAAGTCCATTTGCCCGACATCGCGTTTCAGGCGTATGTGCTGTCCGGTGCCGGCATCAAATTGCGGAAATGTTTTCTGGCCCATATCAACAATGAATTCGTCCGGCGTGGCGCGATTGATCCGCAAAGGTTTTTCACGCTCGAAGATGTCACCAGGCCGGTCTCCGTCTTGAGCCGCGAGGTGGAGGAACAGCTTGGCGCGATGCAGCGGGTCATCGGCGCGAAAACGCATCCTGAAATCCAAATCGGCCCGCATTGCGACAATCCTTACACATGTCCGTTGCATGACCACTGTTGGTCGTTCCTGCCGGAAGCCAGCGTCTTTACGCTTTACCGTGGCGGCAAAAAAAGTTTCAAGTTGCTCAAACAGGGGGTTAAACATCTGGAAAATATTCCTGCCGATTTTGCGCTCACCGACAACCAAGCCATCCAGCGCGCTGCCCTGCTGGCCGGCAAACCGCACGTTGACCGTCCTGCCCTTGCGGCTTTCCTGAGTCAGATTGAATATCCGGCCAGCTTTATGGACTTCGAGACCATCGGCACGGCGATTCCACTGTTCGATGACACATCACCGTTCCAACAGATTCCATTTCAGTTTTCGCTGCATATCCTCCGCGCGGCCGATGGTGAGATTGAACATTGTTCGTTTCTCGCCGATGGCACGGCTGACCCGCGCCCCGAATTCATGCGGCAGTTGCGCGACATGTTGCCGGCGACCGGCTC
>Ga0302280_1003760_pt1 | contig 10766 bp, 8 predicted proteins | sample III_Fen_E1_1_FD_198771 | JGI IMG/M metagenome (GOLD analysis project Ga0302280, IMG submission 198771) | Peat permafrost microbial communities from Stordalen Mire near Abisko, Sweden - III_Fen_E1_1 | ecosystem: Environmental > Terrestrial > Soil > Wetlands > Permafrost | place: Sweden: Abisko...
AAGACTGGTATGAAAGAAATGGACAACATTCTAAACTAGTTTGAGACTGAGAAGATGGTGATTTAAAGCAAATACAGACAGCTCAATGAAAAGGTTAATTTATTGCTTGAACAGATCAACTAGATGACAGAGAGGAAAAAATATGTGGAGGAAAACTATGAGAAACTCAATGGATTGTATCAAGCATCGAGGAATTAGTGCATCGAGCTCAAGTTCAAAATATAAAAAAAGAAAATGAAGGAAGCAACAGAATCCCCCAATAAGCTGTTGAATCAAACCAACTTGCCAACCACCAAGGCAGAAGAAGAGTTATCAGAATTGATACAAAGCATCTTAGAGCTGCCTAACCAGCTAATAGATCGATAGAACTCTTTAAAACAAGTCGAGTAATACTATAAATTGAATGTTGAACTAATTGAGGAGAATAACAAGTTAAAGTAACAACTCAGTCAAAATGAGCAAGTAATTGATGAATACAAAATAAAATACGTTCCGGGGTATGAAGACGAACTTCTAAAAGCCAAATAGCCATCTCTCTATGAATATCTAAAGTAAAAGAAAGAGCATTTCATGGAGTTCGAAAACGCCATTGAAAAGATAGAAACGTATATTGAAAAGCGAGATGAGGAGATCAATCAGATCCTAAAGAGTATGTCTTAAAAATAAATCGGTTGCAGTTGCGGTAAACAAGCTGATCTTGATAAGTTGCAGTTAGAATATGATACTTCTGTGAGGAAAGCGGAACAATTGATGGAAATCAACCTCAAATCTAAGAAATAAATGGTCGCTTTCGAAAAACTGGTCTTTGCATATAAAACTGAAATCAGGGATCTTCTCAACGAAGGAAAAAAGGGAAACAAAAGAAAACCTTTAAAAAAGAGATGCTTAGCCTGCTGCCTGCCTATATAAAAAAATGAACTCAGTGAAGTTTGCCCCGATTGCTAAAAACCTTACCACAGCAAAGATTGCATCAATCAGCATGAATGTGATCTGATGAAACTGGGATAAAGCTATTCGAGTGTTTCCCGTGACATGTGAGTGATCAATTCGCCCTTATATAAATTCTTGTCCTTCTTGCTCTAATATACAATTTGTTTGATTTTTAAAATTTTCGTTACAAAGCAACCTTTTCTGAAATTTACGTAAATTCTGTCAAATCTTGTGTATTTAATTATATCAATTTATGAGTCTAAAAAAATCATAACTGCGCGAACTGTAAAAAGAGAGAGATCGCTTTACTTCTATCATGGAAATTGCACTTCAAGTTTTAAATGAAAAAAGACAAAAGAAATTATAGCGTATACTCTAAGAATGTCCTGATGTTGAATGCGCACAGGAAGTAATGGGATCCTTCAAAGAAGTGAATAACGAAGTCGACAAATTTTTAGATGGAATGAGCTCCTAACTGTACAAATGCGTACAAACTGAAAGGTAGTTAAGCGCAAGCGGAATAATAAATTGTTTTAGCAAATTTTAGTATTTAATTCGGCATTAAATCAGCAAAATTGATTTGGTGTGAATGATGAAATTTATTAAGTAGTATAGGTGAAATATCAATATTTCAGTTTGCACAAATCATCAAAAAGCAAACTTATAAAATGTATGAATGTAGATCATAGTTATTGATTCTGAGCTTATTGCTATGATTTGTTTGTTTCGGTTTCTCTTTTGGACATAAATATTTTGAAATAATTGCTGAAAAGCTTAAATAATAATAGAAGACAATAGTTTTATCCTTGAAAATTATATTGGTCCTTTTGTTGATATCATTTATAATAAGGTATAATATTATTAATCTATCTTAGATGACATTGAAGGCTGCTTTTTTAGTTCTAGCTCTGGGATTTATTGTCATTGAGGCCGCACATCCTTAATCTAAGCTTTACTTCACTGATTACTGCAAGTATTACAATTATCCGGTCTAAAAGCATACTGTTGTTACTGAAGATGGATATATACTTACCATGTTCCGGATTCAAAAGAAGGGATCTCAAATAAAGCAAGGCTTAAAACCCATTATTTTGCAGCATGGCCTGCTCGATTGCTCGGATACTTGGATAATTAACGACTAAGATAAAGCTCCTGCCTTCTTACTGGCCAACAGAGGATATGATATATGGTTGGGCAACAGTCGAGGCAACAAACACTCGAGAAACCATACAAAATATAACCCTGACAAAAATAAATAATTTTGGGAGTTCACTTTTCAGCATATGGCAGACTATGATCTTCCTGCAATCTTTACATATGTAAATAAGATGACAAATCAAAAGCCACATTATATTGGTCACAGCCAAGGGAGCATTCAAATGCATGTTGCTCTGTGCAAAAGAAATGCCGTTGTGGAGGGCTTGATGGACAAATATTTTGCCTTTGGGCCAGTTGCTTATGTAAAAAATGCCAAATCTCATGTTTTAACTTTATTAGATCGCTCCGATCTTTTAGGATGGTATCACTTAAGAGGAATTCATGAATTTATGCCTGGCTTTGGTTGGTTTTAAACTGATATTGGAGTTATCTTTTGTGCTACTTTCCCAAAAATATGTGGGGATATAATGACTCAGATCATGGACGGTGATGCATCAGTGGATAACTATGATCGCTATGATGTATTGGTTGGGCATGATCCTGCTGGCACAAGTATTCAAAATATGTAGCATTGGAAACAAGCTTTTGACGGTGGTAAGTTCCAAGCATTCGATTACGGCTCAACGAAGGAAAATAATGTTCATTATGGGGCCCCATATCCTCCTATTTATAATTTATAAAAAATTAGAGTTCCAATGCGACTGTTTGCGGGAGTTTCTGACCTGTTGGCCGATATTACTGATGTTAATTATCTTTGGGATTCTCTAAGTCCGGAAGTAAAAACCTTCCTAAAGGTGTATAATGCTGGGCACTGCACATTTATGTGGGGAAAAGATATAAATCCTTGGATGAACGACGTTTACGCGATGCTTGCCGCATGATCAGCATAAATATAACTATGTTAATTCCAAAACGGATACAATCTTAATAATTAATAATTGTATCAGAATAAGAACTTCAAAAATGAATGAATTGAATAATGAATAAACAAAGTTAATGAGTTAAAGAGAAGGCAACTGCCTGATCAATGAATTTTTTGATGAGTTTTAGAAATATAACAAATAGATGATGTTTGCCAGTTAATTGAATTCAAATATCTTCAAAAATAACCCATTAAACTTATCATTGCACTTTCTCTTGAAGTTCCTCCTGATTCTACTCTTTAATGATCTGTTTTTTCAGTAGGGTTTGCTTTAATTTATTGAGAACTCTCTCTTGGGCTGGCCTCAATTTAATATTTTATTCGATGCTTAGGCATTTTTCTATGATTGCCTGCTTCATTTGAGGTATTTTTTTGAGGATGAAATGAAAGAATCCTTGATGAAGCTTGCATTTTCTTTTGGTTAAATAGATCTCCAACATCTATTGAATGATTGCTTTGGCATAAGCTTCATTTTATTGCCGAAGTTTCCTTAAAATACTGATGAAATCCTCTCCAAATTTGTGTGATTATTTTTTAATTTTGAAGAGTAGTAAATTTTTAAAGTATTCTGCGATTTGCCTTAATTTTTAATCTTGAATAACGCCCCTATTGAGCAATCCATGAAGGATTTCTCTCATTTTCTAAGGTTATTGCATGATAATATCTTGATTCAGCACATCCACGAGAGGCGATACGTTTTTTGCCTTTTCAACAAACAACATCAGAAGAGAAAACACTTTGTTCTTGAAAGCTTTTACCTTTTATTTAGTGGGGTGCGAGTCTTACTTTTCTTTGCCAAGGTCAACAACTTTCTTATCGTTACCTAAAATGGATAAATCTTCAGAGCAATCGCCTTCCTCCATATGAATTATAATATAACAAATAAAGCAATGATAAAATTAGTATAAATTGAGCATATTAATAGATAAAGGTATATAAATGATAAAATCAGACAGTAAGAATATAGCAGGGACTACGGCCGTTAAAGGATTTGAAAGTATACTCTATAATTTATTTTTCTCCAATGGGATTTATCTGGCAATTGAGGAAGATGAGCGTCATTTTTGGAAGGGAATTATAGAATGTTTTAAAAGATTCATCGAACTATTTATAATAATTTTGCCATTAAACTTCACAAGGTTTTTCGATTCTTGTTGCAATGAGATCAGCCTCAACAGCCCCTTCTTGCAAATATTTTTTAACTACCCCAAAGACAACTTCACTTTTTTCCCTTTGTGCTATAGTTTACAGGATATATGGGTTGGTTAATTTCATCTGCTAGTCGATAGCATAATCAACAATAACTGCCTTTTTATTACAGCCTATCATTTCCTTCAGCAAATCGTAGGATATATCTTTCTTAATTTCATCATGTTAAATCTTGGCACGAACCAGGTGTAAAGTAGCAAGACAGTCTTAAATTGAATCATGCTCATTGACTTGTATCTGTCTCTGAATAATAAAATAAATACTTTTAGAATATTTTAAGATAAAGACTTGAGCTTAAATTTGGCTCCATTCTTACGCATGAAGAGTATAGCACTATCGATCACCTTTTTATGGATGAGTTTCATTGCCCTTAAATCATTTTAAAGAGAATGTCCCACCAAAATGGTATTCTCTGATAATATTTCTTCCAAAAATGGATATAGTTTGCTTTATAAAGTATTGGTCACTGGCTGTAGTATTTCTTCTGTGATTCCACTGAATTGAGTATTATAATTAATGATTTCGATGTTTGGCTTGAATAGTTCATCAAAAAGTATCTCGCCTGCGAAGTTCATAATTGTAGCTCTTGCGAGTTAAAATCCATTGATGGAAGAAACCATTTCGCAGTCAATTACTAAGATAGTGTTTTTTAAGAGTGGAGTATTCTGAGAAAGATGGGAAGGTAGGTAGTAATCAATATATGGGAGTAGCTCTTAATTTGGATAGGAGTGAAGACTAAGTTCTTCAGGAGTTAGGATGTACTTTGCATACTTTAAGTATAATTCTTCGGTGAGAGCTGATTCTTCGGTTAAAACGGTTGCATTTCCAATTTCCTCTATTTTTTGTTAATTTTCATAGCACAGCAGTTTCTCCCAAAGATTTTCTCTATAAATTTTGTCATTTCCTTTAAATAGAGCTGTATTTGTTTAATTTGTAATGGATGACAAAAAGACCAGCTATTTCTTTTTCATCATCTACTAGAATAGCTGTCCTTCAATTTAGAGGTCAATATACACTATTTGTTCGATATTTGACTGCCTCTTTATTAACAGCCACATGGGGTTAGGCACTGTTTGTGTTAGCAGGTAACGTAGATAAATTTTTAAAGCCTTGTGACTGCGAAAACGATTGGTGCGATTGTAGTCACTAATACTGGCAGTGAGTGGAATTTTTTTCTTTTTATCTGCTGAACTCCATTTCTACTTGATCTTCTCTTTGCTTTCTGGATCTAACTTAACTTTTTTCTTGGGTTGGCCAATTTATTTTTGAATGTCCTCATATGTTGGGTCCATACACTTGTTAATGGTGGCAATTGCGCACTCTGATTATTATTATGATATAAAAGAAATGAAGTGAAATATATATAAAATGAAATTTTAATCGGGAATGCTTAATTACAAGAAAAGTTAATATTTTTGCATTATTGCTTGTTTGGAATTGTCATTTAATTTTTGTTGAAAGTTAATTATATTTTCTTATATAATTTGACAAAAACATATGACTTGAATTAATTAAGCCTAATATTATCTTGAACTATTTGTTGTCTCATATTAATCACAAATAAATTTTTTCAACTCGTTTCGTCACAAAAAAAGTTAGTTGATTTTTTTCAACCAAGATAAATATCACATTTAAGGACCTTGATATCATTATTACCACTAATTAATTCATTTTTATTGATGAAGGCTCTACTTTTAGCAGCAGTCCTTGCTCTCGCCGTAGCAGTTGCCCTCCCCGGCGACGGCATTGATGGTTGTACTGGCCATTAAAGTCAATTTCCCCTCATTGATTAAGAACCAACCCTCGTTGCCTCGGTTCCCAATGGAAAGAAATACACGATAGGTATCATTTGCACTATTCAGATTATGATGGCAGAAAGTTTTACATAGTGTCAATCCGTGGAAGTGCTTTTGAGATGGGTGAGGCCTACGGTACCCTCATGAAAGATGAGCTTGAAGTGATGGTCAAGGATTTTTACGGATGGGCTGCTGGATTTATAGCCAACAACGTCACGCAAATTAGCATGCTCCCCCAATTTCTTAGGTAGGATATTGGGCTTACCGGCGTTGATTTGGCTAAACAATTGTTGGATTTAAATTATATCATCACCAAACAATACACACCTAAGAGATGGGAGGATGAGTACAAGGGTGTTGCCAAAGGATCTGGTATTTCTATCAAAACCTGGAGAAGAATCAACCTTATTCCAGAGCTTCTCAAGGCCTCATGCAGCATTGGAGGATGGTGGGGACCTGCCACTGCAAATGGACAGCTAATTCAACTCAGAGCCTTGGACTGGGAGGAGCATGCCCCTATCTCAAAATTCCCCACCATCACTGTTTATCACCCAACTGAACCTGGGTCAGTTCCTTTTGCTAACATCGCGTGGGCTGGCTTCTTCGGCAGTCTTACTGGCTATTCATCAGCAAAGATAGGAGTATCTTAAAGGTTGAGAGGCAGTCCTGCTGAAAACATGACCAGATTTGGTAAGCCATGGACCTATGCTCTTAGAGATGTGCTTCAATTTTCTAAAACTCTGGATGATGCCCTAAACAATTTGAATACCACTGACCGCACTTGTTCTGTCTATCTTGGAATAGGTTCAAGTGTAAACAACACTTACCGTATTATTGAATACGATGAAAAAGCCCTAAACGTCTATGATGATACAGACTGGCACTTTGGAAACACTCACCCTAAAATGTAAGGCATGATCTGGAAAGCTTATCATGATGATTTGACTTGCTTCAAGAGTCATTTCGTGCCTGCCTACGGCAGCATTACTCCTGAATTGGTGTGGAAATACGTTGCACCTCGCTCAGAAACTGGAGATTCTCAGGTAATTGTGATGGACTTTGCCAACAACCACATCTATGCCATGTACCCCAACCCAGCCACTCAAACTGTGGGGTATAACCGACCAGCAATTAAGATTGACCTGACGCCCCGCTTCAATGAAAAATGGTGATTATCATTCCTCTAAATCGATTAAATGTATCAATAAATAATTTACCAAATTAAATTAAGTTTAAGATAGCAAAATCATACAGTTAGTCTCTTCAAAAGACCAACTTCGTATCGGGAAACGGATCGTTCGAAGATCAAAGAATAAGGCAGCGCCAGCCCTAGAAAAGAAAATATGATGAAGGATATCAAACTTTTACTATTCTGGCCCTCAGCAGTGAATGACACATATTCTTCATACCCATTGATTTAAAAAGTGTGCCTGTGGGTTTGATGAGAATCACGAGTATTCCGTCTAACAAAATTATTGTAAGCGGCAATGAAGTTCGTCTGAGAAGAATCGTCTGTAAAGTAATATCTCTTGAGATAGTTAATAAAGATATAGCTTGATGAACTTTGAATGCTAGTGATGTCTCCGCTTTAATCGAAGCAAGCCTTCACCGTATAGATCTTATTGGCAGTATGAGTGATAATTTTTTAATTGTGCCTACCTTGCCGTTAATAATGATAGCATTCAATGTGAAAATTAAAATATGCTTGTCCATTTACCATCTGCTGGTAGATATTCTGATACTCTCCAAACCGTCTCATATTTCTGATGTGAAAAATCAATGAACTACAGCAGAACGTGATCAATAAATATATGATATAAGCTATAATAATAATAGCAATAAGCCATCCAAGATCTATGTGGCTTGTTTTAAAACCTAATATTGGTAAAGCCAATCCACAACAGAGGAAAAAGCAAGTGCTGATAATTACATTTCCATGACATTAACATTTTTTTTTTATGGGAATATTACTTGATCTCAGCGTAGAATCCCTCAAGTTGAAAAGCATTACACCAAAGCGGTTGGCGATGCCTTAGTTATAATGCGCAAAAGCATTTGGATTGGGATTCGACTCAACTTAAGGGTGCTAATTGATATGCTGTGGTACAGGTGCTGATGTACTATCAGAATTTTGAGATTGACTGGAGTTTTATACCCTAATAATTTGAATATCGGAATCCCCATCATTCCCATACTCAATTCTGCGATTATTATTGATCATCTTTATTATAAAATTGTTTATAATCTGATTAAATTTATATGCCTATTAAAATTATATGCATTTTATAATAACTTTTCTCCTTAAAATAGATTTTGATAAAAGTCTAAATTCATATGAAGATGGAGAAAATCAAACATTTATTTTTAAATCATCGAACAAATAATTTACCAAATTAAATTAAGTTTAAGATAGCAAAATCATACAGTTAGTCTCTTCAAAAGACCAACTTCGTATCGGGAAACGGATCGTTCGAAGATCAAAGAATAAGGCAGCGCCAGCCCTAGAAAAGAAAATATGATGAAGGATATCAAACTTTTACTATTCTGGCCCTCAGCAGTGAATGACACATATTCTTCATACCCATTGATTTAAAAAGTGTGCCTGTGGGTTTGATGAGAATCACGAGTATTCCGTCTAACAAAATTATTGTAAGCGGCAATGAAGTTCGTCTGAGAAGAATCGTCTGTAAAGTAATATCTCTTGAGATAGTTAATAAAGATATAGCTTGATGAACTTTGAATGCTAGTGATGTCTCCGCTTTAATCGAAGCAAGCCTTCACCGTATAGATCTCATTGGCAGTGTGAGTGATAACCTTTTTCGGTTTTTTGCCTGTTGTATAATGATAACACTCAATATGAAAACTAAAAAATCAAAAATCCTTGTCCATTTACCATCCGCTGGTAAATATTTTGATATTCTTCAAACCGTTTCATATTTTTGATATATTGAATCAATGCACTACAGCAGAAAGTTAACAATAGGTAGGTTAGATAAGTGATAAGAATAATGGCAATAGGTCCTCCAAGATCTATAAGGCCTAATTTAAATCCTAATATTGCTATAACCAATCCACAGAGGAATATGCAAGTGCCTAAAATGGCATTTGCATGAATTAGGGAATCCTTTTTGATGGGAGCATTACTTCTCCTCAAAGTAGGATCTCTCATGTTAAAAAACATTGCCCCAAAACCATTAGCTATGCCTTAGTTACAAAGAGCAAAAGCATTTTGATTGACCATTTAATTGGGGTTATACCCGACTTAAGGCTGATAATTGATAAGCTGTGGTTCAAGTGTTGACCAATTGTAGGAATTTTGAGGTTGAATCGATTTTTCCATACTAATCATTTGAATATCGGAATCACCATCATGACCATACTCAATTCTAAGATTTTTATTGATCTGCATTATAAAACAATCTATAATCAGATCAAATTCAATGCTTAATAAAATAATATGCAAACCTGTAATGACCATTCTGTTCAAAATAGATATTAATGCAAATCTAAATTCAAATGTAAGTAAAGAAAATCAGACAATATTTAATTGTAATGTCATATTAAGAAACTTTGATAATTTAACTTTTTCAATAATTCTTTTTAAAGACAAAATGTGTTTTAATATCATTTATTCAATCATAATATTAGTATTGAATTAGATAAATCTTGTATTTATAATAACTCAATCAATATAATTTTTGATATTTTTTGTTTGTTTTTGCTGTCAGATTCAAAGACATATAAAAGTTATTAGATCTCTTATAAACGATCAGGAATTATTTGGAAGCAGGTATTTAGGAACATCCGCAAAATGAGGCTTTAGTTAATAATGGCCTGGACCTGGAGTATTTGAGATCTGTTCACGGAGCTTGGAATCTCGACCAAAAATTATCTTTCCTCGAGAATTTTTCAGCTCATTACCCTTTTACTCGTAGGCTCCAGGGCCGGGGACATGATTGGCTGTATCCTTGATTCTTAGGTCCTTTGAGATAGAATAGCGACCACTACCCTTCCCCCATGAATCTTCGTCATATTTGAATTGTTCGTAAGACTAAATAAAGCAGTAAATACGCCTGGCCCGGGCACTTTCATTGACTCCATATCTTTTAACTTTTCTCCGATTTTAATATTCTTTCTTGATCGAATTAGAGGGCTTTAGTAAGTGCCTGGTCCTGGAACTTGACCTAAGTCATATTTGAGTTTTTATGACTTTCCTGCAAAGTTATAAGCAGGGGCAGTATCTATTACCTTCTTAAATCCAACAGTATGGTCATACTGGCCCGGCCCGATGTTGAGTCTATCCCCGCCGCTATAATCTCTCATAGATTTAGAAAGTGACCAACTGGGAGATTTCTACTTCATCATGATATTTTGTTCATAGTTTCCGGGTCCTGGCGTTTTTGACATTATAAGGGAGTCCCTCAAATCTTTGCCAACAATACCACCAATGTGAGAATATACTTCTTTCTTTGGTTCATAACTTCCCGGGCCGGGTACCCTGCTGAATATAGTCAAATTTACCTATCATTGTTTATGTTGAGTCGGGAACCAAAGCCATACATAGGTTCCTGCTTGGAGCCATATTTGAAGACAGCATTCTCATATTAATAAGATCCAGGACCAGGGACACGACTATTCTCCATTTTGGAGCGTGACTCCTTCCCAAAATCATGCCCTTTCTCCTTTACGGCCAGCTGGGACCTATATTCATATTGTCCAGGACCTGGCTTATTTTATCCATGACTGTCTTG
>Ga0302280_1003762_pt1 | contig 10761 bp, 9 predicted proteins | sample III_Fen_E1_1_FD_198771 | JGI IMG/M metagenome (GOLD analysis project Ga0302280, IMG submission 198771) | Peat permafrost microbial communities from Stordalen Mire near Abisko, Sweden - III_Fen_E1_1 | ecosystem: Environmental > Terrestrial > Soil > Wetlands > Permafrost | place: Sweden: Abisko...
AAGGCTTGTAATGCTAGGTGTATATTCTTCATGGGCGTAACTACCTTTCAAAAAAAGGATTATGGCGTTCTAGACAAACACCATGTTACGCCCGCTTATTTTTACACCCTTAAATTTTACGCGGCCCTTGATATGCATCCCATAAACTCACAGCTAAAAAACCATCGAAGTTCAATTTTCTTTTTATTCCGAATTGATCTTCCGCTCCAGAAAGTCCACCACGAACACCAAGATTCGCCAACGGCCATCTCAAATCAAGATTTGTTTGATTGATTTTAACATTTGGAAATTTTCTTTTTAGAAAAGGGACATCGAATAATTGTCCGTTATAAGTAACGAGTAATGGATATTTTTTCAAAAGGTTTTCAAAATCCTTAAAATCACTTTTTTCAAAAACGTATGTTTTCTTTCCGTCAAAAACGCCTATTAGTGTTATTTCATCGTTCTCAACACTTAATCCTGTTGTCTCCAAATCGACGTAAAGACAATTGTCTTTAAAAGTCTCATAAACACGCCATAAATCTCGGTTATTGAAATTATTTAAAAAATCGCTTTTTCCATTTTCTAGATCGGATTTGGCTTTTAGTATTGTCTTTTCTAAAGGTTCAAAGTTAACGCTTGAAGTAAACTTTTTGCGCCCCAAAAATTGATCCCAATCTTTAATGCCCATTTCCCAAAGTGTTTTTTCTGAACCATATCTAATACCCGGAAGGATACAAAAAGAACTCTTTAAAGCACCTTTCGGAATTAGCTCTTCACCATTTTTAAAAGAATTGTTTGTTGCAAGTTCTTCAAACTTTGTATTGAACTGGCTAGGTGCTTTGAATGTTGGGAATGAATATAGTCGACTTAAATAATCTCGCTGCATTTTAAAAGGCATTAAATTTTTTAAGCCTAAATGGGCTTTTATTGATTCGTCATTTTGACTAAGCTTGCGAAGTTCGCGAGTTTTTTGAATGATTTCTATTTGTGGGTATTTCGAAACAGAATACAGTTCCATTACATTTTGTATTTCAACACCCTGTCCGGAATGTATTACAAGATGACACCAGTTACATATTGCTGTGAGATTACTAGAATTTTCATTTTTGTAGTCGCCGTCTATATGGTGAACTTGCAATCCTACTTGTGATTCAAACCCACAATATTGGCATTTATAACGACAATATTTTAATATTTGCTCCCGTAAACGATGCCAAAGTTTGGACGATAAATATCTCTTGTCTTTTTCTGACATTCGCCAGTTTTGAGGGTCAGCAAAAGAAGGGAATAATTCTCCCGGCTTAGGCATTTTGACATTTAACAAAACAAACCTTCTTTCATTCAAATAATTACTGCTCCAATGATTCTATACGTCACCCCAAAAGCTATTTCCTTTTATTTAGTCCAACCAACTTTTTAACTTCCACAACAAAACTTTCATATTTTATGGCCGTTTTTGACCCCCAAACCGACCCCAATGTAAAAACTTTATTGCTACGTTAATTAGTAGTAGAAGCCGCTTATGCCCAATTATAAAATTTTAAAAATTTTCAGTTAGGAGCCACCTATGCCATCTGAAATCGTCACTATCGCCACCAACGACTTATTCGTACCCGATTGGAACCCCCGGAAGCTGATCAAAGAGGCTCCCCTGCTAGATCTGATGGGTTACCTAAAAGCCGGAAAGATTGTGCCGAAGTTATGGGTCTGGAAGGGTAACGGACAGGCACCTTTCGCGGTTATATCCGGCCAAAGGCGGTTATTGGCCTATAGGCGGCTGGGTTATACCGAGCTGGAAGTCGAGGTGTTCGACATACGCCTGGAAGAGGCCAAAGACCTGGCCATAAGCTCGAACCAGGATGACGAAATGCACTGGTGGGAACGGTGTAAGTCTATTGCGGAGCGGGAGAAAGCCTATTCCGGCAGTCAAAGGAGTTTAGCCCCATCCCTCGGTGTCGATCCAGCCACCGTTAACCGGTCGGTAAGGATATGGGGAGCCTTAACCCCCGGTGCGGTAGCCATATTTGATGCACAGTGCATCACCGAAGGCTCCACTTATGACCCATCACTCCGGGTGGCGTTAGCCTTAACTAGTCTTAAGAACCCTGAATTAGTGGAAAAAGCCTTAAAAGTGGCCGTAGAGCACAAAATGGCAGAGGGACAGGCCAAAAGCTTGGTGAAATGGATTCAAGCCGGCAACCCGCCGGAGACCTTCGGCTCTGCGCCCAAAACCCCCAAACAGCCTAAACCAAAACCAGACCCTGGCATACCCACGGACGAGGTTCTGGCGAAGGTGGCTGATCTGGCTAAACAGGTGGGTTTTGCCGAAGGCCGGGGCGAAGACCCGAAACCGGCTCAAGACCTGCTGACCGCCTACCTTAGCGAACTCAAATCGACCCCACCCCCAGTGTCAACCTCCGACAACCAAACTTTCAAGATCACCAGCCCCAAAGGCTTTGCCCTGCTTCGCCAAAAGGTCGGGGATATGGCCAAAGAGGTATTCAAACCCGATACCCCTACCGACACCTCTATTTCACCACCAAACCCCATCGCACCGCAGCGTGGGGTCGATGACCACGACACCAAGTTAGACAAAACCGAAACCATGATGGTTAAAAACTCTCTCAAGTTGACTGAGAAAATCACTCATTGGTTCGTCAAATACTTTTGGCATAAGTTTCTCAAATACGAACACCGCTTCTGCAAAGAAATCGCCAAGCTGGCCGTACCCGAGCATTACACCCATTCGGGTCACAAAGGACACAGTCGGGGCAAAGGGCTGACCACCTTGGCGCTGACCCTTTTGCATTGGGCCGTTTACGGCGTCTGCCAGTTTGTGTTTTGGTGGGTGGCGGCCATGTGGCTTATCTCCCGCCTGGCGCCGAGCCTGAGACCCTGGGTGGAATGGCCTTTCCGTTTCGCGGCTCGACAAGTGTTGGTCGACTTTCCCGCCTGGGCTTGGGACTGGGGGTCGGGCCATTTATTCCCCGCCATCGCCATTGTGATTATTTTGTTAGTGCTGATTTCAAAAGCTGGCCAGGTGGAGCCGATGCGCATGTGGATTCTCGGCATTGGCCTTGCCGCGGGTTTGTATTACGGACATCGGTGGGGTGATCAACCGAGCCCATGGACCCAAACCACCGAAGCGGTTTCCACGCCCGTGCCACAAACAACGCCGCTGGCCCCCCAAACCTTTATATCAAAAGGTTTGGGGCAACCAAAGCGCGCACCTCAGCCTGTGGCTTCGGTGCAGGTGTATCAACCTTCCGTTTCATTTCAAACCGCCGCTTCCCCATCCGACTTGTCCCCGACAGGGGGTTCCACTTCCCCTATAAACAACGGGGATAAGTCGGCGACAACCCTCTACGACCCGAAATTATTGGCACAAGAAATTGCGGCCCTGCCGAAGAACTGTATCGTGAAATCTTTTCCTGTTTTGACGGATGAAGGCATGCCGGGCGATCTGGCCGTTAGCCGGATTCAGGGTGTGACTGATCCGGACAAATACACCCTGATCATCGACGGCGATAAAAAAGAAATTGTGAACATCGCGACCACCACCACCAACCTCATCATCAATTGCAAAAGCACCGATCCCTTGAATTTCAATGGCTCAGGCCCGTTCAATGTTTTTTGGGAAGATGTGCTGTACATCCATACGGATGAAATTGACATTTCTGGTGAAAACCCTTCCCAACACTTTCATTGCACTTTGATCGGCTCCGGTGCCAAGAACGCCCTGACCTTTCAATGCAACCGCGCGGACGACCTGAAGCATTTGGTTTCCGCCCTGGAATATTTCATCCGCAATTCCCGCCTGGGCCACGACACCACTTTGGCGGGCATGCCCTATCCCTCCCAAGGGTTGGTGTTAAACAACGACTGCGTAGTGGACAAGCTTTGGGCCAACAGCCCCATGGACAAAGCGGCAGTGAGTTTGGGCGATCACTTTTGGAGTATTGGGAAAGTCGCTTTTCAGAAACAAAACCGGTCTGATTTAGAAGCGGGTTTATCCACTTTGCCGGTTACGTTTTTTTACGCTACCGCCTCGGAGTGGGATAGGGCCTTGCTGGCTAGAAACCCCAGTATGGCTAATAGTTTTAGACCCCGGCTGAAGAAAGTTGTTCTATCTCTTTAGTTTGGGGGCGATTGAATACGAAGGCTACAATGGATGAGTTTTATACCAATATCGGGAGCTATAAGTGAATCGGTTTATCTTTACTTTTTGTTTATCCATTTTTATAGCGTTCTTTAGTTTTATCGGATGTTCTTTTGCGAAAACATACGCTACGGCTCGAGATGAGATTCTCGACAATGGCGAACCCTGGATAAAGGTAAATACCGATAAACAGATTTTCGATCTTAGTTATAAGTATTTGGTAAAAGAATTTGGCGAAAAATGGGCGGCTTATTACACTCCGACCGAAATACAAAAAGACAATCTGTTTAAATGTCTTTCCGCTAAATACAGTTTTTCCGGACCGGCAAATCTTAAATTGGAAAGAGCGTCGATTGATTTTATTTTCGAGATCGATCCAAAGGACAACCTTGAAAAAATAAAATTTTGGAGAGGCGCGTATTTTGTACCTCCATATGACACTTCCAAATTAATCACAATCCAAGAAGCGACGAAAATTGCCAATCAAAAAGGGTTCAAGGTTGAGTTCAGACCTTTGGAAGCTACGATTGGTTCGAAGAAATACGATGGAAAATACTTCTTATGCGGGTTTGAATACTTTTCTTCGGTTGGCAATGAAATCGTCAGAGAAGATGCCGAAGACGGTTCAATTAATAGCATGCCAGCCGCGATACCGGTTGGACCTGAGCCAGTGCATTACGATGCCACCCCAACCCTTCCCAATGACCCTTATGTCAATTCACTAGATATGTCTGTTCTGTTTAAACCAGGTGTAAGCAACCAAGAAATAATAGACACCATTTCCGCTGTCGGGGTCATTCTTCGCCAAGACCCTGACGGCGCGGTTTGGATTGACTTTCTTAAAGGCGTTTCAAAAAAAGATGCCCTTTTAAAAATGAAAAGTAATAAAGCCGTAAAACAAGTTCAACCATTTTCTGGTTATGCGCATACAGACTTATTAGTTACTTTTTATGAAGGCATCTCATATGAAGAGAAAAAAAGAATTATTTCTTCAGTCGGCGTCATAGCGGATTTAGCACCCGATAATAAAGATGCTTGGGTAAACGTGACTAACGGTATGTCTTGTGAAGCTGCCATCAAAATATTGCAGGGGTATAAAGAAATAATGCTGGCTCAGCGTCACGAACCCGCTTTTCTCGAATAAGAAAAAATTAATGATTCGCAAATCGTAAGGAATGGGGAGGCTTTGAAATAATGCGAAAATTAAGATTACTTTTTTTCATCCTTTTATTCTGTATTTTTCAAAAGGCCTTTGCTCAGAGCGGACCAACTGTCACGCCAACTATTTTAATAACGACTTCAATAATTGCCCAAACTTGCGCTCCAACCGTTATTCCTGGGACCATTTCATTTCAACCTGGTTATACCAGTAAAAGGTATTACGTTATTCGCAATCAAGGCGAGTGGGAGAAGAGTGTTAACTATCCAGCGGAGCAAATTGCGCCGATTAATTTTGATAAACAAATGCTGGTCAATTTTCCATTTTCTAACATCGCTGGTCAAAACCTTATTCATATTCAAGTTTCTAGCGCTTGTGTTTTATCGGATCATATTCAAATTAATTATTCCATCGCGGGTTATAGAAATCCGCCTTCACGAAGCAAAATCATTCATTACCGTCCCATCGCAGTGGTTTTACCACAATCAAATCTTCCGGTATCAGTACTCTGTGAATACGAACCGACGCCTACACTTGTTCCAACGCCTTAGTTTTCAAGTTTAAGCATGGTTTACAGTGAATCTCACGGTTCGCAAATCGTAAGAAATGGGGAGCCAAAATGAAAAAATTAGTCTTTGATAAATATTTACTCACACTCCTAATAGTGGGAGTATTTTTGCCTATTTCAATTGGCGCTCAAACAATGGAAACACCAAGTGTTACGCCTGCCCCTCTTCTCAATGCGGTATCGACTGAATCGCCGTCGGCGCCTGTGACTTGGGAAAAGTTGCATCTACCCGGAATTCCTCTCGCCAATTTCAAACCCGAAGCTAAGTTTCTTTCACCATTTCGTTTTGAGGTATCGGTGTTTATCATTCGCACTCCCGAGGAATGGCAGATGTTTTACGAACCAAGGTATAAGCCCGATTCACCGACCGTTGATAATTCATTCAAGGCGCCAGACCCCCTGTGGATTTTAAAACGACGATGATCATCGTATGCGAATACCAAGGCTGTTTTGATGTGATGTCTTTCGCAAACTTTTCCATGAGTTCGACAGGCTGTTCTGTTTCGCTTGAGGATTACCAGGTATCACACGTATGTTTTAGCCTTTCAGACCCCGGCAGCATGACTGCGATTGCCGTGCCAACGACAAAATTGCCCATAACCCTGTGGGATTTAAAAGTGCGAAAAGACGAAGTTAACAATAAAACTCTTTAGAACACTTCACGATCACGTTTATAGTGAATTTAATGGTTCTCAAATCGTAAGGAATGAGGAGTCAAAAATCCAATGAAGATACTGTTGTTTCTTTTCATTTTCTTATCAGCTTCTGCGATTACCTACGCTCGCCACATAGACGACAAGAGTTTATTTCAACAAATCTTACCCAATAAATATTTAGTCAATGTAAACGCGACCGAGAAACAGTTTCCAGCCGCGGAAGAAATTGAAGTAAATGGTGAAACTCTCTTGGCCTGCTGCTACAGGGATAACAAACCTCAAGATACTGAAGACGAGTCCGGTCAGCCCGTCCATATTGCCTTTTTTGAAAAAGAAAAAGATGGTTCTTTTCGGTTAATGAACCAGCCGAACCCAATCAGAAACTCCAATTTTATCGACAAACTGTCGCAACCCTGGATTGAATTAGTTCCCGTTACTCAAAAGACACAAGCTATTGTTGTCATGTTTCATGGAAGTGCAGACGCGACTATTTATTGCGTTTTTGATTACGAAAACAACAGACTTCGATTTTTGAATTCGATAGTGGCGACTGAATTCGAGATGAAGGACTTAAACAACGACGGCGAAAAAGAATTGATTTTTAAAACACACAACTTCGCCAATGTTTATGAACCGCCAATCATTTATCGAATACTCAATGGCTCTCTTGTGGAAGCCGGCTCCCAATTTCCGAATTTTTATAAAAATGTCATTGCTGAATACGATCAAATGCTTCAATCGGGTGCCGATAGCGGCGGGGCCGACATCATAAAAATGATGAAATTAGAAACTTATGGAATTATGAATGACCCCAATAAAAAGACTTATGGAGAGCAATTAAAGTCTGAAATAAATAATGAAATTTCTAAAATGAAGTCAGACCCCGACTGGAAAATAGTAGCTCCAAATCAGCCAGCCTATAAACCAGAGGATCGAAAAGCCCTTAATATGAATTATGAAGTAAAGCGATTGGAAAGAGATTTGGACAGGGTGAATAAAATTATCGGGTCTAATTAACTGGGATGGTCATGGTTTTTAATCCGGTTTACTCGGTCGTTGGCCCCGACGCTCTTTTTTATTTCTTTCTTTTCCAGTCGTAGAAAAAACCGATCGAAATCCCGTTTGTGAACCTATACTTCTTCCCCGTATCGAGGTCATAACAAACCACATGTCCGGTCAAAACGCTCTTGCCCCCAATAACGTCCAAATCCTGCTTACCGTCGGTCCAAACCAGCCATTTTTGATCGGGGTTTACAAAATAGTCAGATCCCAAAGTTTCCCCGATTTTATTTAAGCTTCCGTTTTTTAAATCGAAAACCCAGAGCCAGATATCGCGGCCCCCGGTAGGCCCATCGACATATTCAAAAAAGAAAAGATTTCGTTTGATGTCAAAAAAAAGTGATCTAGGGCCGAAACTTAATTCACCTTGAGGTATTTTTAAACGTTTTACAGGCTCCGTAGTGTCCTTGCGGTATTCCAAATACATGGGGGTGTTATTCCCCGTTTGATCCGCATTCCAAACAATCCTGACTTTCCAATTTTTACCGGGATAAATACCAGGCCGGTCTGAAGGGTCGGCTTCCCCTTGAATTTCTCCCGTGACACCTTCAGCTGCACGAAACTCTTGAAATTTAGGTACGTTAAGTTCTGTTGCTTTCCTTACGGAGCCGTCTTGGTTGACAAAAAATGGCTCGTAACGACTTTTGGCTTCAGCCAAATAGGTCCGGTTAAAAAAATAAAATTCAGGGAAAGTACAGGAACAGGTAGTCGGATCAGAAAAAGGGACTTCTTGAATATCGCCCGCCGCTACTTGGGAAAACGCCGGAGAAATACCAGCTATTATTCCCCAAATGAGAGTTATAAGTGTTTTCATTGTGAATCCTTTTTGAATATAACATCCGGCTTTTATTTGTCCAAACCGGGTCCCCGTCGCGGACAGGTTTTCGGGCCTTATTTCCATTTATTAAAAAGAGAAATGTATTTCCCATCAGTAAGAACATAATTTTTTTGGTCGCTCAAGTTAAAAGCGACAAGCGCTGTTGTGTGGAAAAAATGGCCGTCCAGTCTTACACTCCATGGTTTTTCCCAAACGATCCAATTTCCGTTTTTTAAAAAGACACGACCGTTTGTATATCCGACATTTTTTACTGTTCCATCTATCGGGTCTAATTGAAATAAATCATAACCTCGAGAATCAGTAGAACCTGTAATCATCAAAAAGTAAAATTTGGTGCTATTCCCAAAAAATCCAATGGGTGAAGGCTCCCATGTGTCCCCTTCTGTTTTCGGAACTAGAATTTCTTTAGGTATGTGGTCATTTTTATTTACGACATCGACAAACCATTGATATTTATTTTCGGGATTAGTCCTTACCGTCGCTTTCCACTTTTCATCACCAGATTCAATCGTCATGGGATATACAAGACTTTGATAACCATCCGGCCCAAGAGAACCGCGAATTGCCCTGTCAGACAATTCGCGACCGATTGACTTTTGACCAGAGGGTGCATCGACAAAGGTGCCATTTTTGGTCATCAATTTTAAAAGAAACGGGTTTTTACCTTTTGTTTTATAAATTTTTTGCCAGAAGTAAAAGGGTGGTATTTCTTTTGTTGAATCTTGAATTTTTACAATAGGAAACTCAGTCAATCCTTTCCAGAACATCTGTCCATAAGTTATAGATTCATTAATAAAAAAAAGACCCACAAGTAATAAAAGGCATCTTTTTTTAAAAAGCATAAATACCTTTCCACTTTTCCCTTGTCCACGACGGGTCCCCGTCGTGGACAAAGGTTTTACCCTTCTATTGTCAATTTCTCTCACACTTCTCAAAATCAGATTGTCGTATAAATGGCCACACCTTTATATCGCCATGAGAAATATATTCTTGGTAGTCTTTTTTGAGGTCGATCAATCCCAACTTCACCATGAAGTATTCTAAACGGTAGAAGGGTCGCTTCTTTTTAGGGGGCCATTCATATTCAAGATTAGACTCTAAAAACAAAATGTAATGAGCGATGGTTTTGTCCGTCAGTTTTATTTGGCCCTTTAAATATCCCATTCCGTCATCAGTAAGAATTCGTACTAAGGGTGAACAAATTTCATGAATTGCCAAATCTTTACTACGAGGCATTTTCTGAAAAAATTGTTTAACCGAAATTTCTGAAGAAATCACTTTATGAAGCAATTCAATAAATAGATTTCTCGCATTTCTATCAACCATTGCTCTTTCTCATTTCAATTAACCTTCCATGGTGGACTCGAACCGTCACTTCGTTAGGAAGTATTGTCCACGACGGGTCCCCGTCGTGGACAAGAAACGGCAGATTACTTTACCTTTTGGTTATTTATTTCGTCGATTGACGCTTGCACCCATGGCCTCCCACCACTTATCGCCTTTTGATACCACTCAATGGCTTTTCGATCATCTTTTGGCACACCTTTACCCGCGTGATATATATCGCCCATAATTTGGTAAGCCTGGGAATTCCCTAACGCGGCAGCCTTTTTATACCATTTCACCGCTTTCGGGAGGTTTACTTTGACCCCTTCTCCCATTTCATAATGGACGCCAACAGCGATATCCCCATCGGCATCCCCATGGGCGGCAGCTTTTAAAAACCATTTCATGCTTTCACCGCTATAAATTCCCTTATAGGACTTCAACGTCACTCCGCTATCATTCACGTTGATTTCGCCATTCTCATAAAGCATGCCCATCAAATATTCGGCGGTAGCGTCCCCTTGGTCAACGGCTTTTTGATACCAATTCTTGGCCTGCTGGTAATCCCGGGCCACTCCAAGCCCACCTTCATACATGCGGCCAATACAAGTTTCCGAATTCGTATCCTCCAACGCGGCGCCCTTTTGATACCAATTTATCGCAGACTGATAGTCTTTTTTTACCCCTTCGCCGTTCTCATAAAGAAAACCAATATTCCCCATGGCGCGGCTGTATCCCTGAGCGGCGGCTTTTTGCATCCACGACATGGCTGCCTGATTATCTTTTTCTACGCCCCAACCGTTCTCATAAGATGCGCCAATATCAAATTCCGCATTTGGGTTACCCAAGGCGGCGGCCTTTCGAAACCATTTCAAAGCGGCCGTAAAATCTTTTGGCACTCCGTTTCCATAGATATACAAGACTCCCATTTTAACCTCGGCGTCGGGATTACCTTGATCCGCGCTCTTTTGAAACCACTTGAAGGCTTCCTGATAATCTTGATTCACGCCTTTG
>Ga0302280_1003763_pt1 | contig 10758 bp, 6 predicted proteins | sample III_Fen_E1_1_FD_198771 | JGI IMG/M metagenome (GOLD analysis project Ga0302280, IMG submission 198771) | Peat permafrost microbial communities from Stordalen Mire near Abisko, Sweden - III_Fen_E1_1 | ecosystem: Environmental > Terrestrial > Soil > Wetlands > Permafrost | place: Sweden: Abisko...
AAATTACAGACTGCCACGGAAAAACCATGGTCTTCAATATTCATCGCCAGATTTTCGCCCATTACCGCTATGCCCAAAATGCCGAAATCCGCTTGTTTCAATTGTTCCGCAGCCATTGCCGCCTCCTCAAATTGGTCGCCTCATAAAACGGCGCATTTTAACATGAAGCCTCAAAGAAAACAGATAGTCTTAGTTATAATCAGATCAAGACTGCACCTATGAAAAAGTCAATTTTAGTAATCTTTGTTCAGGACTATCCGTGTCTCAAAAACGCTCTCCATCCGCCTCTTTTGAAAGAATCTATTTCAGACTTTTTCTCTGTTTTTCCTGTCTCTTTATAGGCTTCCTGATTTTCTGGGCGAGAGTCTTTCAACATCAGTTTCCAGCTATCACCGACGTCTTTTTAAATATTTATCCAAATAGGGTTTTCAATATTGATCAATATCGCCAGGGTGTTATCCCTTTTTGGAACGATTGGATTGGTTGTGGTATACCCCAAATGGCTAGCTGGCAGTCTTCCTGTTTCTATCCTCCATTTTGGATTTGGAATCTATTGGGTACTCCCGATTCGCTTTGTATTATTGGAATTCTTCATTCCTGTCTGGCCTGCCTGGGTTTCTATTTATGGATGCGGTCCCAAAAAGTTTCTTCTTTACCCGCCTTCTTGGGCTCACTTTCTTTTTCGGGTTCTGCCCTTTTTGTTTTCTGCTGGGCCCATCCTCCTAACATTGCCACCTTAACCTGGATTCCCTGGATTTTCTGGTCTATTGATCAAACCCTCAAAAAAAACAACACTGCCGCTCGAATGCTTCCTACTTTATTTCTCAGTCTTCAAATTCTTGGCGGTTACCCGATTTTTATCTTTTATACCTGGCTGATCCTGAGCTTTTGGTTTCTCTCTCAAAAACCTTCTGGACATAATTTCCGACGGGTCGGGCTCCAATTCTTGTCGGCTTTAATCCTCACCTCGTTTCAGTGGATGCCTTTCTACGAATTTTTTACCTATTGCGGCCGGGGCGGCTGGTGGAAAGAATTTCCCTATTTCGATAAACCATCCGAGTATTTAAACTTATTGAATCCTGTCCTCCTGGGCGTGCCGGGCAGCACCAATTATTGGGGAACGACAGCCAACTTTGTTTTTAACTCGTACTTTGGAGTGATTCCCTTTTTTATTGTAGTCTGGATTTGGTTATCGCTTTTCATAAAGAGGTTTTCGAAAAATCTCTTTTGGAAAATCACCTCCCTGGTTTTGTTGCCGTGGATGGCAGGTTCACACTTTTTTGTATTTAAAATTATTCCGGAAAAAATTTTAGAGGAGTTGGAGCCCTCCAAAGCTGTATGTCTTTTCACTTTCGCCGCCGCCACAGCTGCGGCCCTGCAATTTCAGTCGTGGCTGGATCAATCGGAAAAATATTTAGCCTTTTATGGTTTAACCGCTTTGAGTTTTCTATGGTTTTTTGATATTTCGGCCGTTCCTTTTCAGATCATTCATCCCATTCCCAATCTTTTTCAACAGACCGCAATGAATGAAAAAGCCTCGCAAATTAAGCAAATTGTCCGGGGTAAAAGAATTTTAAGCCTTACACAGGAAAATCAACTGGCCTTTACTGGGCCGGATCGTTTGGAAAAATCCGTTGAAGAACCCGCTTCTTATTTTTTATCTAACTCTAACGGCGCTTGGAAAATTTCATCAGTAGATTATTATCTTTCGATTTGGATTAAAAACGCCCAAAACATACAACTCTATTGCAATAAGGGTTTTCCCTACGAGGGCGATCTTTTAGATGTAGCCGGTGTTCGGCTATTCATGCTCCCTCAAAAAATTTCATCCTCTAATAAATATCAAACCATTGGAAAGTGGAAAAATGACTTCCTCACGTTAAATCAACAGGCCTCGGAGAACTTAAGATGGGTGGGTGAATCGGTCGATTATCCCGACGCTCCGAGTATTTTAAATATTTTGGCTAAACCCCAAAGCGGATGGCGCGAAAAAGTTTATTTGGAAAAAAATTCGACCGGCGCCTACGTTGCTTTGGAGCCCACAAAACGAACTATTCCCCCCGAACCCATTGAAAATAATCAGCGTTTAAATACCAATCGGGCTGGCTTGAGCGGGGTTTTTGAAAAACCCGGTTATGTGATTTTCAATGACAGTTACGCTCCCGGCTGGCACGCCTGGGTGGACGGAAACCCATTTCCCATTTTAAGAGCTTATGGATTATTCATGGCTGTACCGCTTTCAACTGGGGGTCCACACCAAATTAAATTCTATTATGAACCCTGTTCGTTCCGTTTAGGCCTTTTCTTTTCTATGTTATCTTTATGTTTTTTTTTGTTGATCTCGGTACGGAAAGTTACGAATGAAAAATCCTCTTCCTAAGATAGAAAAAAAATTACTGTTTTTATGTACTTTGTCTCTTTTTTTAATCCTTTACGTGATCAATTTGTTTTTCCTTTTTCGTCATTACTTTCCGGCCGTTCCTGACGAGATGATTTGCGGTTATCCTGATCAACAATTCAACTTATCCGCTTTTCAAGAAGGCTTTATACCCCTTTGGAATCCCTTGATCGCCTGCGGAACACCCCATTTGGCCACATGGCAATCATCGGTTTTTTATTTCCCCATTTGGATCTGGAATTTTACCGGATTATCCAAAGGTTATATGACTCTCGCTCTAGTTCATATTTTATTTGCCTTCTTAGGTTTTTTTCTTTGGCTACGTTCCCGGGAAATCGAAACTTTTTGGAGTGTTTTATTTGGCCTAGCTTTGGTGACTTCAGGCCATTGGGTTCAATCCTGGGGACTCTCGTCTATGCTCCAGACCGCATCCTTTATTCCCTGGATTTTCTGGACCCTTCAAAAAGCTTCATCCAAAAAAAAATTCACATGGTGGCTTTTGACCTCTTTATTTTTGGGATTGCAAATACTGGCAGGTTATCCTTTTTTTGTTTTTTACACCTGGATTGTTGCCGTCATTTGGTTTTTATTTCAAAAACCTTCAATCTCGCTTGTTTTATGTTTGGGTTTGGCTCTATTGGGAGCTCTAATATTAGGCTGTGTTGAATGGCTCCCCTTCTTGGATTTTTGGAGTTACGGTATTCGAAATACCTATAGCGAGAGCTTGCCCTATTTTGATAGACCCGCTGAATTTTTAACCCTTTTACAACCTGATATTTTGGGATCTCCCGGACGAAACGGTTACCCCGCCGCTGTATCCAATTGGTACTTTGGAGACCTTTATTTAGGACTAATTCCCCTTTTCCTATGGATATCAACTTTCTTGAGGCGCGGCCCTCTAGAAAAACAAAATCGGTTCTGGGCTTGGGCGGCTTTATTTATCTTGTTCATGATGGCCTGTTTAAATTTTCCTATCCCAAAAGGGAGAATCCTTTCGATTTTTGAACTAATCAATCCCTCTAAGGCAGTTTGTGTTTTTATTTTCGCCGCTTTAACTTCCGGAGCCTTATCTCTAAAAGAAAAATTTAGAGATATTTCCGGATCAAAAAAAGATCAATGGGTTTCGATTATCGCCCTATTCATCATTATTAATTGTTTTTGGACCCCCGCGCGGCTTTTGCACTTAATAGCCAACCCTTATGAAGATTCTCAATATCAAACCAGTGCCGATCAGGTCCGCCGTGCAGCCGGTCCTCACAGGATATTGAGTTTAAAAACAAATTCGATTCATTTTGAATTGAACGGTTTTTATGAAAAATCCTCTCTCTTTCCTATCCTCTCTTTTCTTCCCAATACCAACATGGTTTCTAATATCCGATCCGCGGGCGCTTATCTTACTTTCACCACTTCTTCTTTTAATGAACTGACAAAATACTTATTAAAAGGCTTTCCCTATGAAGGTGATCTTTTAGATATCGCGGATGTAGGCTTGCTTTTATTGCCTCAATCTCTGAATTCCCGAAAATTCAAGGCGGTTGGAAAAGTAAACGACAACTTTTTAATCATCAACCAACAGGCTCCCGGCCCAATGTTTTATGTTCCCGGCTCCATTGAAAAATCCAACCGGCCCGAAGTTCTTTACGCTTTAGCTCGCCCCAAAAGCTTGTGGCGGCAAAAAGTTTATTTGGAAAAAAATGAGTTTGACTCCGACATCTCTCTCGCACCGGCGCGGCGCGATTTGGTCTTTACTCCAGCAGAGGGACTTCAAAAACCTGTCGGCAGCCGAATTTCTCTCTCGCAAAATTTTCCAGCAAAGGGTTTTGTGGCTTTCAATGAATCTTGTGTTCCCGGCTGGCGCGCCTGGGTGGATGGAAAACCCGAACCGATCTTGAGGGCTTACGGACTTTTTATGGCTGTTCCACTATCCGAAGGCGGACACCATCAAGTGGATTTCCGTTATGAACCCACCGCGTTCCGCTTGGGAGCTTTTATTTCCCTCTTGAGTTTAGGGTTATTGGGCTTCTGGGGCATTGCCCGGGGTCCAACCCGCTAACTGGGTTTTTCCCAGGGCCTCTTTGAGCACCTTGGCGATTTTGATAGGCTCACCTTCAGCCCAAAAATTGATAAACACCTGTGGCGGCGACAAGTCTAAAAGCGCCGAATGGGTATCCATAATTCCGATATGATTTTTCATTAAACTTCCGATCACACTGGGCACTTCCTCCTGGGATAAAACCCATTGCCCATAAACTTTCGCCTTTTTCCCGTCACTTTGGAAATGAAAATCGGTTTCCAACCCCATATAAGCGGGTATTTCAGTCCCCTCATTCGTTACGGCTTTCGGGGAAACAAAGGAAAAGCTCAATGCCCCTCCCGTCCATTGGGCCGGACCCAGTATTTTTTCGAGAGGCAGGCCAAATGCGGTTTGAGCCGTTGAGTTTGGTGTTTGCGCCAAAGGGGTCAGTACAGGCATCGAAGTGGCTGCCAAAAGAGCTCCTGCCTCCCCGGCCAAAAGCATCCGCGAACCTTTTCCGGTAAAACCAACGAGCACCACGCCCGGGGTTTCCCCGTTAAACGGCCGGTAAACAGAAGTGAGCGTTAGTTGATCGGACTGCAACAGGGACTCGATTCGGGGCACTTCCCAATCCACTAAAACCATTTCGCCCATCATTAAATTGCCGTGCGGGAGGGGTTTAAACGCGAACCAGCTCGTCAATCCGGCTCGGGGATCCACCGGAGAGCCATGAACTAAAACATTCAGGTCCAACCGCGGCACTTTGATTTTAAAGCCGTCGCCTTCCACCTGACCCGGATAGCCCACCAGCTTCTGAACGGTTTTCCAGTCCCGGTTGGCCGCCCTGTCGAGCCAATTGGCCCAGGTTAATGCCCCTCCCGCTAAAAATAAAAATAGGCTTAGTCCAAACCATTTCATAAACCCATTATCCACAAGCCCCGCCGTGAAGGGTTGAAAACTTGGAAAATCGCTCGTGTTAAACACTCGTTAAACTGCGGGTTCAGGACTTTTTTTGCTTCCACGACTTGAAAGGCAGGCTTATGATTTCAAAGCTGTTATTAACAGGGTACTAAAAAATGATTTTACGTACCCTGTCAACAGCCACGGGGTAGAACAGGCCGCTAAAAATGGTTTTTCATTCTTTGGCTTGCTCGTAAATAGGAATCCCTAATAAAGGGATTCAACATCCTGTTTTCAAATCGATTCAAAGAGATCCATGACACCTTCTACACAACAACCCCAATCTCCTTTTCAAATCAGAAAAATCTGGGGTGAAGCCACCGGTTTTTTAAACCGCTACCAAAAAATTTGGTGGATTGATCTGGTTCTTCTCTTCGGACTCATCGGGCTCATTTTCGGCATGATCAATGTAGCCGGTGAGTGGACTGGCGTTCACCGCCCCGCGGTGGAAATTGACCTGTCTCCCTGGGCCCTTCCGAAATACACTTTTTATTCCCTTTGCCGGGGCATGATGGCTTATATCCTGTCGTTTATCTTTACTATCGCCTATGGCTACTGGGCGGCCAAAGATCACATCGCGGAAAAAGTTTTAATACCCATGTTGGACATCATGCAAAGTATTCCGGTTTTGACCATCATGCCGGGGCTTGTCCTGGCCATGGTGACCCTTTTCCCCGACAATAACGTCGGATTAGAATTAGCAGCGATTATCTCCATTTTTACCGGCCAGGTTTGGAATATGACTTTCAGTTTTTACCAATCCCTCCGCTCCATTCCCCAGTACTTGCAGGAAGCAGCGGCTGTTTATCGCTTCGATTGGCTTAAAAAGGCGCTCAAGTTAGAAATACCTTTTTCAGCCATGGGACTTATTTGGAATAGCATGATGAGCATGGCTGGCGGCTGGTTTTATCTAACGATCATCGAAGCCTTTCAATTAAAAGGTAAGGATTTCCGCCTTCCCGGGCTGGGATCTTACATGAGCGTGGCCGCAGACCAGGGCGACAACTGGGCTAAGCTTTACGGCGTGATCGCCATGATTTTGATGATTGTGGGTTTGGACCAGCTTCTTTGGCGCCCTATGGTGGTCTGGGGCCAAAAGTTCCGAGTGGAAGAAGGAGGCAGCGAGGAGGGAATGAGTTCCTGGTTTTTGGATTTTATATACCGTTCCCAAATTATTCAGTTTTTCCAAGGTCTTTTTAAATCCAAGCAGGTTCATTCCACCGAAGCGATGCCTCCGATGGATAAGCCCGTCGTTATAGCAGTCACCAGCAATCGGGAATCAAAAGCTCATTTTTCTCAAATTATTTCCATCACGGCCTTCATCGCTCTCTTGGGTCTCATGGGGTTCGGGGCTTATAAAATTATTGAACTTTTTGTCAAAGTTCACGCGGATCAATGGCAGCTCATTGTGCTGGAGGCTTTGGCGACTTTAGGCCGCGTCTTGGTCGCGGTTGGGCTTTCAGCCCTTTGGACTATTCCGGTAGGGCTTTGGATCGGTCTTTCTCCCCGGCTCTCTCGCATTGCCCAGCCCTTCGTTCAGGTGGCCGCCTCTTTCCCCTCTCCCATGCTTTTTTCCTACGTCATTATTGTCATGCGTTTACTCGGAGTCTCTCTAAATTGGGGTTCGATCGCTCTCATGATTCTGGGAGCCCAATGGTACATTCTATTTAATGTCATAGCAGGAGCCATGGCCATTCCCTCTGATCTTTTAGAGGCTGCCCGCATGTACCGCATCACGGGCTGGCAGCGTTTTACCAAGGTCTATCTGCCTGGCATCTTTCCCTACCTCATCACCGGTATGGTAACCAGCGCCGGAGGCACCTGGAACGCCAGTATTGTGGCCGAATACATTCCAGACAAGGGTCAAACGCTGACGGCTTTTGGATTAGGCTCTCAAATCAGTATTTCTGCTGGTAATGAGGACTTCCCCATGCTTGCCGCCAGTGTGTTAGTGATGTCTTTAATGGTGGTGGCCTTTAACCGGTTGGTGTGGAAGAAGCTTTATCGTTTGGCTGAAGAAAAGTATTCTTTAAGTAAATAGGGGTGACTTATGGCCGTAGAAATTAAAGAAGCGAAAACCGACTCCAAACTCATCGAAGTCAAAAACGTATCACAGGAATTCAACCTTCCCAACGGCAAATCCCTCAAGGTTTTGGGCGACGTCAATTTATGTATCAACAAGCGCGAAGTGGTGGCCCTGCTGGGACCTTCCGGATGTGGAAAATCGACCCTGCTCCGCATATTAGCCGGCCTTATCCCGCCCACCAAAGGAGACGTTTTTTACCACGACCAGCCCCTGCATGATTTAAACACCGGCGTCAGTATCGTGTTTCAGAGTTTCGCGCTTTTTCCCTGGATGACCGTGGCGGAAAATATTCAGACCGCCCTGCAATCCCGCGGCTTTCCCGCCAACGAGATTGAGGACCGCGCCCAGAAAGCCATTCAAATGGTGGGTCTTGTTGGCTTTGAGGAAACCTATCCCCGGGAGCTCTCGGGCGGAATGAAACAGCGCGTCGGTATCGCGCGGGCCCTGTCAGTAGACCCTGAAATTTTATTCATGGATGAACCTTTCAGCCACGTGGACGCTCTCACCGCCGAGTCTCTCAGAGCGGAAGTCATCGACATCTGGGCCGCGCATGACAAAAACCCCTCTTCGGTGCTGATGGTCAGCCACGATATTTCCGAAGTGGTTTATATGGCGGACCGCATTGTGGTTTTGGGAACCAATCCAGGCCATATTTTGAAGATCGTGGAAAACCCATTACCCCGTCCCCGCGATTACCGCGGCGCGGACTTTAACAAACTGGTCGATCAGCTGCACGACATCATCACGGGCCATGAAATTCCCGACGTGCCCGAACCCGTATTGCAGCCTAATGAGCTTCCTCCCGCTGAATCCCTCCCGGATGTATTGCCCGGCGAAATTGTGGGTATTCTGGAATACCTGGACGCCCGCGGCGGAAAAGAAGACGTGTTCCGTATTGCCACTGAAACCGATAAAGAATTTGGGGATATCCTGAAGGTCGTCAAAGCCGCGGAACTTTTGGATTTTGTCGACACGCCCAAGCGCATGGTAGTTTTGACCCCGGATGGACAGCGCTTTGTGAAAGCCACTTCGCAGGAACGCCAGAACATCTGGAAGGAGCAGCTTCTCAAACTGCGCCTCTTTAAACAGGTCAACGACATGCTGGCCAAACATCCCCGCAAAAAACTGGACGCCGAATTAGTTCAAGAAGTGATTATTCTCAATCTTCCTTCCGAAAACTTTGAGAAAACTTTCACGACCTTTATTCACTGGACCCATTACGGAAATCTTTTCGCTTATGATGAAGACACGCAAAAGATTTTCTATCCGCGTAAACGGACTTCCCGCAATCCGAAGCAAAAGGGCGACTCCACCGGGAACGCCCCCGATCAGCCGAATGAAATAACCGCTGCCGCCGCGGTCCCTACCAAACCCGCCGCTTCAGAAAAACCGCCTAAAGACACCGCTCCACCCCAGGCTTAGCTTCGGCCAAAAGCTTCACCCTGTTTCAGAAATTGCCCTCGTTTTTGTTGGTCTTATAGGCGGCTAGAGTGTTATTTTGATCGTTCAAATCCCTGTGAAATGAGGCCTTATGGACTTTCTGCATCAAGCAATCGATTTCTTTTTACACCTAGACAAACATCTCAATGAAATCTTTCAAAACTACGGCCTCTGGACCTATGGGATCATTTTCGCCATTATTTTCTGCGAGACCGGATTGGTCATTACTCCCTTTCTGCCGGGTGATTCCCTGCTTTTCGCCGTGGGAGCTCTGTCCGCCAAGGGGTCTTTAAATGTCGTACTGGCCTATCTCCTCATGACCGGCGCCGCCCTTCTGGGGGACAACACCAATTACTGGATCGGCCGGTTTCTGGGCGAGAACGCTTTCGGCAAGCTGGTGAACCAAAAGCATTTAAACCGTACCCATGAGTTTTATGAAAAACACGGCGTCCTGGCCCTGGTGATCGCCCAATTCGTGCCCATTATCCGCACCTTTGCCCCCTTTGTGGCCGGCGTAGGCGAAATGACCTATTCCCGTTTTGTGACCTTTAACCTGATCGGAGTTTTGTCCTGGACGACCTTGTTTCTCTGGAGCGGTTATTTATTCGGCAATTTGGACTTTGTGCAGCAGAACTTCCACTACGTGGTTTTAGGTATTATTTTGGTTTCTATCACGCCGATCATTATTGAAGTGGCCAAAATGGCTTTTGGTAAAACCTCTGAGGCTAAAAAAGCCACAGTTAAAAAGAAAAAATAAAATAAGGTTTGGCCCCTTTTCTTTTTATTTTTACGCGGTCAAGCGTTTTCTGATCCAAAAATTAACCGGCATTTCAAAAAAACGGAATGATAAATACGCCGTCAAAGTCGTTGAGAAAGTAAAAACAAAAAAACTCGTCCAAACATTTTGAGATTTTAATAAATCCCACAGAAAATAAATTACTAAAGGGTGCAAGAGATACATCCCATAACTCAAACGACCGGGAAGCGCGAAAATTCTTAAATATTTTGATTCGAACCCATTCACTGCCATAACTCCTAATAAAAAACCAAATAACCCCAGCCCAACCAAAAACCGCCCAAACCAATAAGACCAAAGTTCGGGTCCGGGAGAGATGTGCAAATAGACTGAAACAGCCAACAACAAACCACTTAAACATAATCCAAAACAAACCCAAGGGCTTTTTTGCAGCCTTTTTTCGCAGCGGGCTGACGCCAAATATAACAAACAACCCAAAGCAATCATGTCAAAGTTTTGAAACGAATTATAAGAAAGTAAATCCGGATAAAAGAAAATGTTAATTCCTCTGGTTATCAGCCCAAAGAAAACGAAAAAAATAAGAAAACTTACCAATGCCGTTTCTTGTTTCAAATATCTCAAGAGCAATGGATAGAAGAAATAAAACTGTTCCTCGATAGATAGCGACCACAAAATATCCCATTGAAGCCCTCGATAGGGATGCTGCGCGCAAAAAAGAGTGATGTACCAGTTAAAAGTAAAAGTCGCGATGGTTAACCAATGCGCTAATCCCATAACCGCTTCCGGGATTTTAAGACAATGTTCATACTGCGGCGTTTGGGCTGGAGCGTGATAGATCATCCAGGCGCCAACAAGACAAACCACTGTTAAAAGGGGGATTATTCGGCCTATCCGGCGGGCGTAAAAGTCTCTTAAATTGGGATTCCAAAGGCCTTCTTTTTGCCGGGCAATGAGGCGGGTAATCAAAAAACCCGACAGGACAAAGAAAACCGAAACGCCCAAATGACCATTGTTACTGACCCTTACCCAAAGATTGGCGGCCCAGGGTGATAGTTGTCCCAAAGGATGAACAAAATTTAAGTGATAAGCCATCACCGCTAAGA
>Ga0302280_1003764_pt1 | contig 10755 bp, 10 predicted proteins | sample III_Fen_E1_1_FD_198771 | JGI IMG/M metagenome (GOLD analysis project Ga0302280, IMG submission 198771) | Peat permafrost microbial communities from Stordalen Mire near Abisko, Sweden - III_Fen_E1_1 | ecosystem: Environmental > Terrestrial > Soil > Wetlands > Permafrost | place: Sweden: Abisko...
GAAGAAACCTGATTGGTATAAGCCGTCTCTATGCTTTTGCGTAAATCGTTTCTTGTTTGCAGCTCATTCAGTTTTGCATTCTTTACATTTGCTTTTGCAACAGCCACACTGCATGCTACCTGTAGATTATTAAAAATAGGTACGGTTAAACTAAAGCCAACGGCCTGACTGAAGTTACTTTTAAACTGGTCTTGAAAACTTTCTTTTTGAGAACTAATACTTGTATAAGGAACCTGCCCTATAACAGGCTGCGAAGGATTTCCATTAAGGTACCCTACTGTTTCGGTTTGGTAAAGCGTGTTTTCGGTAATGTTACTTCTTAAGCTTGAGTAACCTGTTTTAAGATAACCCGTCATGGTAAGTTTTGGATACCAGCCGCTTCTTGCCATTTTTAAACTATATAGGGCTGCAAAGGTTGAAAGGGAAGCACTCTTTATCTGCGGCATAATATTTTCTGCAATCTTTTGTATTTCATCGGTTGGGATGGGTACTTCAGGTAATAATTCTTTAAGCGGTAATCTTTCAATTTCAAAATCACCTTTCACAGGTATTTCCATAAGTTGCAATAAAGTAAGCTTGTCTAATTGCAACTGATTGTCGGCATTTACTTTAGTTAATTTATCAGCAGCCAGCTGAGATTGTATTTGAAATAAATTTAGCTCGGCTACCTTACCAAACTCAACAAACTTTTTAGTTTGTTCTACCTGCACATTGTCTTCATCAACCTGAGACTGCGAAACATCAATGGCATCGTAGTCCATCAGTATCTGCATATAAGCAGCCAACACATTCAGCCTTAAATCGTTTTTAAGTTTCTCGATAGTTTGTATACTCGCATCATAAACCAACCTGTTTTGCTTAACAGTATTCATTAAAAGATACCCGTTAAAAAGAGTAACCGTACTGTTTAATGAAAGGTTATTTACCTGCAGGTTTTGATTCGTATATTGATAAGTATATGGGTCAATAGCATACCCTCTGGTAAAGTTGGGATTATCGGTAAGGTTAAGATTAGGGAGTAAAGCAGCTTTAGATTGCGACAAAGTATACCTATTTATATCACTACTTATAATACCCTGATTGAGTGCTACGTTCTTTTTAAATGCAGTATCAACACATGCCTTTAGCGTCCATGTTTTTTGTGCATGATTGGATAGGCTTATTAAGCCTGCAATAACTACATATAAATATTTGCTTTTATTTCTCATTCTTAACTCTATAAAAGAATTAAGCAAAGAGATTATTTTTGAGGAACTAAGTAAGTGATGTAAATCAGGTAAGGGTTTGATTTATATCATAAGTCAAAAACAAACAATAATCATACCCCCATTTTGGGGTAATCTGACCTAAATCATTTTTATTTGCTGCTTGCTGCTGTTAATTTGTTTACAAATAAACTATCATGCCAATCTATCAGCAACAGGGTACTATACCTAACAAGCGTCACACAGTTTTTCGTCAGAAAAACGGAACCTTATACAACGAAGAACTTTTTGGAACAGAGGGTTTTGCAAGCACCTCTTCGTTGGTCTATCATCTGCACCCGCCAACCATGGTACATAAAATGGGCAAGCCCTTTTCGGTAAAACCCGAAATTGCCATTGAAGATAATATGAAAGCCATGAGCTTTCTAGGCTTTGAGGCAACCCCCGAAAAAGATTATTTAAACAGTCGCAAAACACTTTTTATAAATAATGATTTAGCGGTTGGCGTGGCTGCCCCATCACAATCGATGGAAGAATACTTTTTTAAGAACGCCGATGCTGATGAGTTGCTTTTTGTGCATAAGGGTTCGGGTGTTTTAAAAACCATGTATGGCTCGGTTAAGTTTGGTTACGGCGATTATTTAATTATTCCGCGCGGCACCATTTACCAACTTACTTTTAAGAGTGATGAAAACCGGATTTTATTTATTGAGTCACATAGTCCGATACACACGCCTAAGCGTTACCGTAATGAGTTTGGACAGTTGCTGGAACATTCTCCTTTCTGCGAGCGCGATTTCAGATTCCCGCAAAACTTAGAAACACACGAGGAGACTGGCGCCTTTAATATCCTGATTAAAAAACGCGGATTGATTTATCCGTATGTATACGAAACGCATCCGTTTGATGTGGTTGGTTGGGATGGATATAATTATCCGTATGCTTTCAGCATCTTTAATTTTGAACCTATAACAGGGCGTGTGCATATGCCACCAACCATCCATCAAAACTTTGAAGGAAGAAATTTTGTGGTTTGTTCTTTCGTGCCCCGTTTGTATGATTACCACCCCAATGCCATTCCTGCGCCATATCATCACAGCAATATAGATTCGGATGAGATTTTATATTATGTGGATGGCGATTTTATGAGTCGTAACAATATTGTTCCCAGTCAATTTACGTTGCATCCGGGTGGTGTGCCTCATGGCCCGCATCCGGGCGCTATTGAACGCAGCATAGGCAAAAAAGAAACCAATGAACTGGCTGTAATGATAGACCCCTTTAATCCGGTAAAGATTACCAAAGATGCATTGGATATGGAGATAGGCGACTATTACAAATCTTGGAGAAGCGAATCACTTGTTTAATAAATTATTAATAACCATTTAAAACGACGATACCATGAAAGATTTAACCGCAGTAAAAGATTATAACTATAGCGGCGAGAAAGTTTTTGCAGATGCAAAAGATTTCTTTCCTATTAACGGAACAGATTATGTGGAGTTATATGTAGGCAATGCCAAGCAGGCGGCGCACTATTACAAAACAGCTTTTGGTTTTCAATCATTAGCTTATGCAGGGTTAGAAACGGGCGCACTCGATAGAGCATCGTATGTATTAGTTCAGGACAAAATACGTTTGGTGTTAACTACTTCTTTCGACCCTGATAGTGAAATATCTAACCACGTGCGTATACATGGTGATGGGGTAAAGTATATTTCTTTATGGGTTGATGATGCGCGCAAGGCGTATGAAGAAACTATAAAGCGCGGTGCTAAATCGTTTTTAGAACCAACAGTTATTAAAGATGAGCATGGCGAGATTGTAAAATCGGGTATTCATACCTACGGAGAAACCATTCATTTATTTATTGAACGTAAAAATTACAAAGGTGTGTTTATGCCCGGTTACGCTAAATGGGAATCGGAGTATAACCCAAGCGAGATTGGCTTTAAATATGTAGACCACATGGTGGGGAACGTTGAGTTAGGTACCATGAATAAATGGGCCAAGTTTTACGAAGATGTTATGGGTTTTGCCAACCTGATTACGTTTGATGATAAAGATATCTCTACCCAATATACTGCCTTGATGAGTAAGGTAATGACAAGCGGAAATGGTAGAATTAAATTCCCGATTAACGAACCTGCCAAAGGAGTTAAAAAATCGCAGGTAGAAGAGTATTTAGATTTTTATAGAGGTCCGGGTTGCCAGCATATTGCTATTGCTACCAATGATATTGTTCATTCTATTACCGAAATGCGTAAAAGAGGGGTAGAGTTTTTGCATGTTCCCGGCACGTATTATGATAGCGTAGCAGAGCGTGTAGGTGTTATAGAAGAAGATTTAAATACATTGAAGAAATTAGGTATTATGGTAGACCATGATGAGGAAGGATATTTACTTCAAATATTTACTAAACCTGTTGAAGACCGACCAACGCTTTTCTTTGAGATCATACAACGCAAAGGAGCTAAGTCTTTTGGTAAAGGAAACTTTCAGGCATTGTTTGAAAGCATTGAAGAAGAGCAAAGGAAACGAGGAACCCTATAATGGAGGCAGAGAAGATACGGGTTACTAAAAAGTTTACGTTTGATATGGCGCACGCACTATATGGTCATGATGGCCCGTGCGCCAATATACACGGACATACTTATCATTTGGCGGTTACCATAGCAGGTTCTCCTTTGCAGGAAACTACTAACCCTAAAAATGGAATGGTGATTGATTTCGGAGATTTAAAGAATATCGTGAAAAGAGAAGTTGTTGAACGCTTTGATCATGCTTTGGTCTTAAATGGCAATTCACCTCATAATAAAGTAGAAGTATTGCACCAGCAGTTCAATAAAATAATTCTTCTTCCTTTCCAACCTACGTGTGAGAATATGCTTCTTGAAATAAAGAACAGTCTATTGCACTTTTTTAATATTAAACATCAGTTAATTGCCGTTCGTCTGGATGAAACACCTACCTCCTATGCAGAGTGGCATTTAAGCGATAATCTAAAGGCATTTTAAAAACATAAACCATGTTTATACAACAACTCTATACAAACTGTTTGGCTCAGGCAGCCTATTATGTAGAATCTGAAGGAGAGGCGCTTATCATTGACCCATTAAGAGAGCCTTACCCTTATCTTGATTTAGCTAAACAAAGAGGGGCTAAAATTAAATACGTTTTTGAAACGCACTTTCATGCAGATTTTGTTTCGGGACATGTGGAGTTAGCTAGGCAAACAGGTGCTGTTATTGTTTACGGGCCAAATGCTAAGCCTGGTTATGAAGCTTTGGTAACTTATGATGGTGAAAAGTTTAAGCTGGGTAATATTACCATTGAAGTATTGCATTCTCCCGGACATACTGTGGAGTCTTCTTGCTTTTTGCTATATGATGAGCATCATAAAGTAAACGCTGTGTTTACTGGAGATACTTTGTTTGTGGGTGATGTAGGTCGCCCTGATTTATTAAGCGGCAATTTGAATAAAGAACGGTTAGCAGCTATGTTATATGATTCTCTAAATATCAAAATAAAAACATTACCCGATGAAGTCATTGTTTACCCCGGGCATGGCGCGGGTTCTGCCTGTGGCAAGAATATCGGTAAAGAAACTACCACAACTATAGGGCAACAAAAAAAGTTTAATTATGCTTTGCAGGATATGAGCAAAGATGCTTTTATAAAAGCAGTTACCGAAAATCTACCAACTCCTCCTCCTTACTTTTTTAAAGATGCTAAAATAAATATTGAAGGATATACCAGTTATGAAGCAACTATTAAAAAGGCAAACCATGCAATGAACTTAAAAGAATTTATACAGCAGGTAAAAGAAGGTGCGATGATTTTAGATACCAGAACTGTTAGTGAGTTTGGTAAAGGTTTTATAACAGGTTCTGTTAATATTGGTTTAGATGGTGGGTATGCAATATGGGTAGGTGCGCTATTGAAGTTTAATACCCCGCTTGTTCTGATTACTGCTATCGGTAAGGAACAGGAGAGCATTACCCGTTTATCAAGAATTGGTTATGACAATGTAGTAGGTTATTTGCAGGGAGGTATTGAAACCTGGAAAGAAGCCTATCTTACATTAGATACCATTAACCAATTAGAAACCGACGAGCTGGAAGATTATATAGAAACAGGCGAGTACACACTTGTTGATGTCAGAAATAAAGTAGAAATAAATCTAAATGGCAAACTTAAAAACTCATTATCTTTTCCTTTAGATGAATTACAGGCAAACATCAATAACTTTAATAAAGATGAATCTTATATAGTGTATTGCGCAGGTGGTTACCGCTCTATGATGGCAGCTTCTATACTAAAACAGGCAGGCATAAAAAACGTGTTAAGCATTAGCGGTGGCATAAGTAAAATAAAACAAGAAGCTCCGGTATTAATAGAAGAGGTTTAATTTAACTTTTCGTTGTTGTGAGTTATTAGGTACACAGAAGAGGTTTTTGAATATAGAACAGGAAAATATGATATATAAAACAAACAACTACCAGCATGGATAACATTAAATATCGGCAAGAATTCTTTCAAGGTGAGCAGGATGAAATATCAAACTCACCTTTGAGAGAGTGTATGACCGCCATTGATTATAAAAACGTTACAGCTATACCCTTACCTGACCGTTACATTCAATAGATACACTATCCTATATAGTTTCTTGATTAGAACTCACAAGTGAATTAGCAAAATAATATATAATTGTTCCTTTGTCACATTTAATAATTGTTGACTTGGAAGGATCTATAATATAATTCATAGTAGTTAAATTCCTTAATCGTAATGTATCAAGTGAATACTTTATTTTATTTTTAGATTTTTCTTTTGTGCTATTAAAATTGCAAGAGCACAATACTACTAAACAGAAAAATAAGTTTATTTTAAAAAATTTTATCAATATTTTATTTACCCCCGTTTCCAAATTCTTCTTCATTTCCATAAGTATATTCTGATGTTGTTGTAGTTGTATTTGTTTGAGTTCCATTTTGAGTAGTTGTATTCGTTTGAATATTAAAACTAGTTTGATTACCATTGGGTAACCCTGTTTGCCCATAATTTAATGTGCCTTGATTAATATTTGCCGCTGAGACTCCTTGATTTATAAGTTGTTTCCTAAGATTATTATAGCGTTGACTTAATAATTGTTGCCCTACGGGTCCATTTGGAATATAAGTTGATAGGTTTATTGTAATATTACTTGTTACTGTAACAATCTGAATAGGTTGACTTTGTGTTTGTATAGTTGTAGTTGATGGTAGACCTTGAGAATTTGTGCCTGTTTGCACTTGAACCTGAGTTGCAATAGGTCCGGTTGTATTTGTAGTTGAATTTTGAACTTGTTGGGCAATGGCATTTACTTGAGCAATTCCAGAATTTGTTATTTGAGAGGAATTAGATACAAAGTTAATGTTAGCATTGATATTATTATTTTGAACCTGATATACTGCGGATGGAATTGTTACTGCGTTAGTAGTAGTAGTTCTTAATATAGGGCTTTGCCAAAAATAATGGCCATATGTGCTTGACCCGTCCATTGCATTAGGATTAAAGTAATATCTTTTGCCGAAAGGTGCTCCAGTGCATTCTCATTATTCCAGTTATTTGTTACCCCATTTAATTCTTGGAATGATTGAGACTGTATAATACGATTCAACTGGTCATATTTATATGTATTAGCTTGCGGCATAGAAGTACTTATACCAGGATTTTAAGCCCTTCGTACCCCCTGCAAAACAATACATTCGGACGCAAAATCATGCAAAATGAGACAATAGGAAACAAAATCGCACACCATTATTGCACACCTATCATAATTTCCAGGGGGATAAAATTTAAAGTATTCCCGATGCCTTTTTGTACCTAACCACAGCAACAAGGTAGTTATAAACCGAATTCAGATAATTGGTTTGTGTTTGCTGAAGGGTATAGTAAGTAGAAGTAAGGTCAGTTTGCCTGATAGCACCAATTTTTAATCTTTCAGTATCTATTTTATAAAGGTCTTCAATTAATGCCAGATTCTTTTTTTGGTAAGTTAAATCACTTAATGCGTTGTTTAAAGCAGTTTGTGTGCTTTGCACTTCCTGCTTATAATCTCTGCTAAGTTTGTTGTAATTAAATTTAGACATCTCTGTTCTTAGTTCATATTCCTGACGTGTCTTTGCTTTTAAGCCTCCGTCAAAAATTGGAATACTTGCTTTAACACCAAAATAGTTAAACGGGTACCAGTTTTTAGACGTAAAAGGAGTGAAATCATTATTAAGATACTGCAAAGAATAATTACCATAAACAGACAGAGTTGGAAGATAGGTTAAGCTTTGCTTCTTCATATTCAGTTTATAAATCTCCAGTTGTATTTTTTCTTGAGTAAGCTCTGTTCTTTTAATTTCTTCATTGTCTTTAGGTATTAAACTAAATGCCTGTATCAGGTCGGATATCTTATCCGTTAATGTTGGATTTTTAAGAGAATCGTCAGATATTTTATAAAGAAGATCATTCAGAGAAAGCTTATAACTATTTCTGTTTTGCTCATTCGTAGCCTTCGCATTTTCTACATCTATTAAGTTACGCTGCACATCATACTGAGTAGCCTGTGCATTGCTTAGTTGGTTTTGTGTTACCAGGTAAACCTCCTGCGCACGTTTCACATTTTCGATAGATAAATCTACTTTCTCTTTCCATAAAAGTGCTGTGAAATAAGCTTCAGTAACATCCTGCTTAATATTTATTTCGGTTAATTTTTCATTTTGTCTTTGATATTCAGATTGAATATTTGCAATCTTTCTATCAGAAAGATTTACCGGATTAAAAACCTGCTGGTTTAAGTTAAAGCCCCAAAGCGTATTGTATTTTGTTCCAAATTGAACTGCTTTATCTCCTGCATTAGCTGGTCCAAAAAGGCTACCAGGAAGTACGTTGGTTTGGAGTTGACTGTTAACTCGTACATCAAGGTCAGAAGATATTTGAGGTAGACTGCGAGTGCTTACCTCACTTAGCTGTTTCTCGGTAATCTTAGTGTTTACCTTCTGTATTTTCAAATCATACCTGTTTGTTATAGCTCTCTGAATAGCATCATTTAAGGATAACGAAGCCTGATTTCCTTGTCCGTAAACAAACGTAGCACCTAAAAGAAAGACTATTAATATTTGTTTCATTGTTCTCATTTTTTAACCCCTGAATACTTGAGCAGGTTCCAGTTTATTAATTCTTCTAATAGCAAACGAACTACCAAATAAAGCAATCATTAAAGTAAGCAGAAAGAATATACCTCTTAACCATAAAGGGTAGTCAAACAAAGTACCTGCTTTAGCTAATCCGTTTCTAAACCCTTCTACCAACAAAGTACCAATAGCAAAGCCTACCACACCAAATATTAAAGCTTGCGTAACGATTAAATTTCTGATATAAGAGTTGGTTGCACCAATGGCTTTTAGTGTTCCGTAGTCTTTAATTCTATCTATAGCCGACGAATAAAGCGTTAATCCGATAATAACAAAGCCAACAATAAGCGCAAACAGAATTAATGTTCCGAAGGAAATAGCAATACCAGAACTTTTTAATACAGTTAGAATAGTTTCTTTAGCAAAGTCATTGCTGTTCCATGCTTTAACACCATTAATACTTTTATTTATTCTGTTAATTATCTGTGCTTCATCCTCAGGTTTCTTTATTTTAACCAAAAAAGCACTGGCTTTATTTACGGGCATGTTACCTAAATAACGTGCACGCTCAATAGTCATAAAGGTATACACTCCCCCGCCAAAAGCTCTTACCCCTTTGGTAAGCCCAGCATTAAAAACTTTATGCCCGTTAATCTCAAAGTACTCTCCCGATTCAACACCTCCTAATGCTTTCTTATCAAAATAATCGGTAATGATGGCATTATCTTCCAACATAACTTCTTTTTTTCCTTCAAACAGGTTCCACGGACCTCCCGCAAAATCAGGGGCCTGTACCCCAATTAAAGTAAGGCCCGCCGAAGTACCATTGGTAAACCTGGCTGCACCCGCTACCATCACAAAAGGATATACCTTTTCCACACCCTCTATACTTGATAATTCATTTCCTACCCTTGTATCTAATTGTGCAAGGGCATTGGCATTGGTTGTTTTGTTATCTACCACCCACACATATTCAGTATTGTTTTTTACCACACTTGACATAGCGTTGATAAGAAATATAAAAATACCGCATTGTTGCCCGATTAAAAATACAGACATAATAGTACCAGCCAAAGCCCCAATAGATTTGGGCTTATCAAACTTAATAAATAACCAGGCAGTTTTTATCATTGTCTACTTGGTTATTTTAAAAGAATAACACATTCAACCCTGCTACCGATTAACACTTTATCACTCTTGTCTAACAATACACGCACCTCTCTAACTCTTCTATCCTCCATATTGGTAGCATCATCCGAAAAAAGAGTTTTCTTTCTGAGGTATGGAGAGGTTAAATAAATCTTTCCTGTGGCAAGTGTATCCAATTGCCCTTGGGGACGTATGTAAGCTTTCATACCATTACTTACTTTAGTTGCAAATAACTCATCAACTTCTGTAATCGCTATAAGCGGCCCTTCAGGCGCAAAATCACCAACCGACTGGGATGCCAATACATTGTTTCCAAGCCTCACATCAACGGAAAGTATTTTACCATTAGTAGGCGCTTTAATTTTCTTCTTATCAATTACTCTTTCATAATAATTAATATCCGCCTGTAGTTCACTTACTTTAGCATCCTGTTGTTTTAATCCTGCATCAGAAGCCAATACATCATTCTGTAAAGACTCGTAGGCAAATTTACTGTCATCTGTAACCTGCTGCGTTACCGCTCCAGCTTTTAATAAATTTACATTCCTGTTATAATTAACCTGCGCATTATCTTGTTTTACTTTTAACGAGGCCAATTGTGCTTTTGCTACATTAATCATAGCCTGTTGGGTACCTAACTTTGATTTTGCCTGAGCCAGTTGTGCTTCTTCCACTTCCGTATTTAAGATAAAAATTACATCGTTAGCTTTCACTTCCGAATTAATATCATAGTTAATCTTATCAACAATACCTCCCACGTCAGAATATAAAGAAACAATACGGGTTAATGGTTCAACCGATGCCATGCCTATAATCTTAGTTACTTCCGCAGGAGTTTGTTTGGCATCCTCGGTAGCTTTCTCTTTCTTGGCTCCTCCGCAGGAACTGATTACAATCAGCAAGGCAAGTAATCCTAAAGTAGTTTTTATCGTTTTCATTAATTGGTTATTTTAGTTCTGTCTGTTACTTCTGTTACAATTCCATTATTTACTTCTACTATTCTATGTGCATATTCACGCAGGCGGGGGTCGTGAGTTACCACTGCTACTGCTTTACCCTTATCTGCCAACGTACGAAGCTCTTTCATTACCACACCCATAGAGTCTTTATCTAAAGAAGCTGTAGGCTCATCGCAAAGAATTAATTTAGGTTCAGATACTAAAGCACGTGCAATAGCAATACGTTGTTGTTGTCCGCCCGATAACTCTTTAGGTAAATTCTTACGCCTGTCTTCC
>Ga0302280_1003766_pt1 | contig 10747 bp, 8 predicted proteins | sample III_Fen_E1_1_FD_198771 | JGI IMG/M metagenome (GOLD analysis project Ga0302280, IMG submission 198771) | Peat permafrost microbial communities from Stordalen Mire near Abisko, Sweden - III_Fen_E1_1 | ecosystem: Environmental > Terrestrial > Soil > Wetlands > Permafrost | place: Sweden: Abisko...
CATAATTAATTGGTAAAATTGATTTATATTATTGGTCATATATTAAGCAATTCAAACCGCAATAAATTGATTGTATTTTAGGTAATATAGTAAGCAATTCAAATTATAATTGATTGTCAATAAATTAATTGTCTTTAGATAATATAGTAAGCAATTCAAACCACAATTAATTGGAAATAAATTGATTATATTTTGGTCATATGGAAAGCAATTAAAATTATAATAAATTGGTAAAAAATTGATTATTGTTTGTAAATATGGTAAAAAATTAAGAAAATAAGATAGTAAGAGATAAAATAAGATTATTTTTTAAGATCATCAAGATCTTTTTTAAGTTTAAAGTAGTGCTCTTTATATTTTTTATTTTTTAACTTATCAATTGTAGAATACATTTTTTTAAACACAATGTCAGTTTTATTGTCAATAATATTAATAGTATCAGCAAATGTAAAGAATCGTTTTTCATCAATATCAGCAATATATAACGCGGAAACAAACTTTTGCATAGTAATACTAAGACCACAATCTATCATCTTTCTACATAAAACATAGAAATTTAGTTTATGATATTTAAATAATTTAATAATGAATTCTTTTTTTACATTGAAAGAATCCATAATTTTGAGCAAATCAAAGAATATGTCTAGATTTTTATTTACATATTTACCATCAATAATATGTTCTAATAAAATTAGCATATTGAATGGAATTGTAATGTCAGCATGGAATATTTGTGGATCGTTAAACATAAATTTGATTTTTTCAATAAAATGAGTGGTAAAAGTGCATTTGAAAATGAAATTAGAATTAAATGTATTATCAATTGCAGTGATATTGTTTGACTCGTCGGAATTAGATTGAATATGTTGTTTACTTAATGACAGATCACCATTAACAACCAATGACTTGTTAAATAATAATGTATTATCAATTGGAGTAATATTGGTTGATTCGTTTGAATTAGATTGAATATGTTGTTTACTTAATGACAAATTATCATTAATAATCAATGACTTGTTTGACAATAAATTGCCATTAATATTGGGTGACTCACTAGACGATAATGTGTTACTTTTAGATGGAAAAGTAAGTAACCATGGTTCAGAGTTAGTATAATTATTGGAATAACTTGTAGTGTGTGATTTACTTCTACAACAATGATCTTTACAATTACCACAACAGCCTGTGAGCCAATGTTCTCTGCCACAAATAGCACCTTTTAATGTAATACCACAACACGACATATATAATTTTATAGTATTGGGTAAATAGAAAGATGAGCAATGAATAAATTTATCAATTTTATTAAAACGACACAAGAATAAATAATGGTGAAATTAATTATATATTAAATAAAAATAAAATTAATGGAATTGATTTATAAAAAAAGATTGAAAAAAATGAAAAATAAAATATAATACCATAATTAATTGATATAAAATAAAAAATGATAAAGAACATAATAATAAATCATGATTATAATGACATATATCACATAAGAAATGATACAATAAATGAATTATACATATATACATACCTAATAAATCAGCAATTTCGAGATATAAATTGTTATTATCAATATTTGTATGTTTTTAAAATAGTTTTATAAATACACTGTCACGTCCAATATATATATTTCGTGATTAAATGTAATTTTATCTTTATATAAAAAAGTATGTGTTTTTAGTACACTTTGCATCCATTTAAAATTCGTCAATAAAAAAACAAAAAAATAATAAAATAATAATATTTTGTATTATTTATCATCACATTAATAGATTTAGAAATTTAGTAGTATTTACCATAAACATAATTTTTGTATGTAAAAAATTGATTTTATAATATATTGTATTTCTTTATATAGACAATGTAAATATCAAATAAAAATGATGGATAAAAAAAGAATGGAAAAAAATAATGAAATTAGTTGGTATGATAAAGCTAAATATTGCTTTATAGGAGCAATAGGAATAGTAACAATTTGGTATATTGTTACAAGACCTCATCGAAACCAGATAGAGATTGAAAAATGGAAAAAAGGATGTAGTAAGTTCTATGCAATTTATAAATAGAATAACACATATATTCTGATATTTTAATTACCAATTTTTTTTATAGTGTGAATAAAACATAAATATTTATGGAATTGTTTATCAAATTCATTGATTTTAGAAATGTCGATATTAGAGATACCAATAATTTTATCATCATCTTCATCAACATCATCACAACATTTATCAATAGAAATATATCCTCCAATTTTTTTATTAAGAAAAGACTGTTTAATTCTATTATCATTTCTAGCAATATTATTATCAAGAGAATTTAAAAAAGGAATATATAATTTTTGAAAAATAAATATTAATGGTAATTAATAAATATGATTATTACGGTAATCATTATTATTATTGATTTGATCTTACCTATGTAATAATTGTAGTATAGACAACTAATTTGAAAATAATAAATGAGTAATATAATTGTATTTTGGTATTGGTAACCAATAATTATATTTGGTATATAGATCAACAAATAGAGAATAATAAACAATCGAAAAATATAATGATTTTTAGTATAGACAGCGACAAATTGAAAATAATAAATTGGTTAAAAAATTTGAAATTTTAAATATTTATTGTCTATTGTTCTAAATATATTTAATATATTAAATATATGATGAATAATTATAAAATTAGAATAGGTTGTACAACTAATAATCAATTGTGTTGTAATAACAAAAGGATTGACAAAAAAGAATATATAAAAAATAATGTAAAATATATAGCAAATAAATTTGATTATGTTGTATCATCACATATATTATATAAAACTGGTAATAGGATTACTTTTAAAACATTAGAATTTGTGTGTAATACAGAATTAAATGACAATGAATTTTTAGTGTTTATTAATGCTATGCACAATATTGGATTTAATTCTAATACTAACTGTAATATAGAATTCTTTGATATTTATAATAAAAAATCTAAAATTGTATTTTCTTTTCAAACAAAAAAAAAAGGAACCAGTTCCATATATTCAAAAAAAAAATAAATCTAAATATTCTACTCAAATTATGTATTCAAAATAATTTTGATGTTTAATTCAATACATGTAGATAATAATATAATTACAGAATATGATCCTAGAATTTTAATAAAAGAATTAGGATATTAGCACAATATAATATATATAAATATGCAATATTGAAACACAAAAACCGTTACATGAAACTTGATAATATTTGATAGTTATTTTATAATATATCAAAATTATCAGCAAATTAATTATCGTTGATAATTATTCCTTTATATTATTATAAAGGAATAATAATCGTTAATAATTAATTTGGTGATAATTGTGAAAGCTTTCGGGAGATGCATGATATAATGTATTATTTGATCAAAAAAATTATAAAATCAATTTAATTAGTAATAGAGAAAGTATTTTAGGAAATAATTTAAAAAAATAATTAATAATCAGTATGAATCAACAATTTATTTCCGAATGTTAAATATTTAGAGTATCTATTTTTTAATGTATTGACAATGAATTCTTGATTTAATTTATCCTTTAATTTGTTACAAACGAATCTCAACTGGAATATATCCCTTAATGATAAATATTCGACAGCTTTTCTTATTGTATTAAATAATATATTTTGTTTATTTGCCATAATATAATATATATTTAGCAATAAAATATCAACTAAATGACAATTAAATGGATTATCAATTTTATTTAATGATTTTTATGTTTATAATGTGAAGAGAAAAATATAATTTTTGAAAATAGGAATAATTTTATAAGGAATTATAATGCAATATGAAAGGAAAACATAATTAATTGGTAATAAATGGATTATATTTTGGTCATCTAGTAAGCAATTCAAAACATAATTAATTGGTAATAAATGGATTATATTTTGGTCATCTAGTAAGCAATTCAAAACATAATAAATTGAAATGTTTTTTGGTCATATGGTAAACAATTCAAAACATAATTAATTGGTAATAAATTGATTATATTTTGGCCATCTCTTAAGCAATTCAAAACATAATTAATTGGTAATAAATTGATTGTATTTTTGTCATCTCGTAAGCAATTCAACATATAATAAATTGAAATTTTTTTGGTTATATGGTAAGCAATTCAAAACATAATTAATTGGTAATCAATTGATTATATTTTGGCCATCTCGTAAGCAATTCAACATATAATAAATTGAAATTTTTTTTTTGGTCATCTCGTAAGCAATTCAATATATAATAAATAGAAATGTATTTTTGCCATCTCGTAAGCAATTCAACATATAATAAATTGAAAATTTTTTTTTGGTCATCTCGTAAGCAATTCAATATATAATAAATAGAAATGTATTTTGGCCATCTCGTAAGCAATTCAACATATAATAAATAGAAATTTTTTTTTTGGTCATCTCGTAAGCAATTCAATATATAATAAATAGAAATGTATTTTGGTCATCTCGTAAGCAATTCAATATATAATAAATAGAAATGTATTTTGGTCATCTCGTAAGCAATTCAATATATAATAAATAGAAATGTATTTTGGTCATATGGTAAGCAATTAAAAACATAATTAATTTGTTATAAATTAATTTATGTTTTGGTCATATAATAAGCATTTCAAAATATAATTAATTGTTAATAAATAGAATATATTTTGGTCATATGGTAAGCAATTAAAATATAATTAATTGTTAATAAATAGAATATATTTTGGTCATATGGTAAGCAATTCAAAAAAAAATTAATTGGTAAAAATGGGGATTGTATTTTAGTTATATAGTAAGTAATTCAAAATATAATAAATTGGTAATAATATTATAATATCGCATTGCACAATGAATCACACCAAGAAAAAAAAAAGTTACAAATGTAATCCATCAGACAATAGTCATAAATATAAATGGGAAAGTGGGAAAATAGATGTACAATAATAAAAGACATGTATGGATAAATACGACTGAATTGTATAATGAAAATTATTATTGTGATTGTAAAAATGTATAAAATAAGTTTAAAAATAAAAAATAAAAATGTATAGATAATATATAATCAGAAGTTTATATCAAAATTGTAATTTAATTTATTAGAATTGGAACAAATAGGGGATTTGTTTTGATAATTATTATTATTATTGATATTATTATCAAGAGGATTATTATTATTGATATTATTATCAAGAGGATTATTATTGATATTATTATCAAGAGGATTATTATTATTATTGATATTATTATTAAGAGGATTATTATTATTATTATTGATATTATTATTAAGAGGATTATTATTATTATTATTGATATTATTATCAAGAGGATTATTATTATTGATATTATTATTGGTACCATGATTATTATTATCATCAGTGTCACTATCATCAAGTTCAGTAACATTCCAATGCAAAAGTATATTAGAGGTAAAACATCTATCATTCTTATCATCATAAAACTGATGTCTAATCTTAAAGAATTTTTTAGTAAGAATATTATGTTGAAAATAGTCAATAAAATAAGGAAGAGTGAATTTTCTTTTTTCGAACTTAGATAGATTATGGAAGAAATCACTAGATTTAAATAAATTGAAAACATTTTTGATAGATACAAAAACATTATTGTGACATTTTTCAACAAAATGGAAGTGTTCTTTAAACCAAGACAATATATGGCAACTTTTTTCAAGATATTGGAAAGTTCTATTTTTAATAGAATCAGGAATATTAAAAACAAATCCACTAGCCTTATAGCCAATATAAGCATCAAAAAGTATTTGTAGCAAAGCGAATTTATGATCTTGTTGAAAATCAAAATCTTTAAATTGAATATTAGCCAAAAAGATATTATTATCATGATCGACGTCTTGAACATTTTCAGTAAATGTGGAAGGGAAATAAATATCAATTAATCGTCCAACTTCGGCATTAGTAGGTTCTTCAGCAAAATCAGGTTTTTTATTACATTCACAAATAATAGTACAATGTAAAGTTTTTTCAGTTTCCTTTTCATTATGAGTTCTGGCACTAAATGAGCCACCCCCAGATAATTCTTTAATAACAGAATTTTCAAATTTTTTTTTAGAAGGTGGTTCTTTAAAAATAACTAATCTTTTTTTATGCATATTAGCTTTTTCGGGATTACTACCAGTTTTAGAAGTTTCAAAAAGAATAGAATTATTAGCACAAAAAGCATAAGAACCGAGAGCTTTAATTAACATATCATCAATTAAACCTTTACCATTTCGACCAGGAGCATTAAAAATAATGAATTTTTCTAATGGTCTACCTTCCAATGAAGTACATAAAATATGTTTATATAACAATCTAACTTTATCATCAGGCATAATAGAAGCAATAATATTATTAATAGTATCAAGTTCAAGACTAGTAGGATATCTCCAATCATAACCAGTAGTAATGGAAACATAATCATTTTTTTTATATTTTCTAAAAGAACTGGTTTGTAAATCATAAACCATATTATTAAATCCAAGCAACCACCATTTGCTATCAAAATGAATATTTCTGGTGCCAAATTCTTTATAAGTTTCAATAACAGAATTTTTAAAAGACAATTTATTGAGATTGCTTATTATTCTAATATATTTATTATAATCTTTGTGTGTTTTATACAAAATATTGATTTGTTTGAAATAATGATTATATACAGTATCAGAAATAAATTTTCTTAACAAAACAGAATCTTGTTCCCAATAAGTGCCATTATAACAATAAAGTTGATAAGTGTATCCATTTTTGATATAAACAAAACAATCACCAGCCAATTCTCTAATTTTTTTAGCAACATGAGTTTCAGAGAAAATAAATTTGTCTCCATAAACAATTTTTTTAAATGCTTCAAGATTATCCTCAATAGCATAATGATATAAGGTACCAGTACCCTTATAATGTTCAAAATCTTCACCGAATGATTGAAATTTTTCATATGTTTTATCAACACCATCATAATTATTACCTTTAGAAGAGAAGTAATCAAATAACTCAAAAGAGGAAAGACCGTAAATATTTTTCAAAGCCATACCAACAGAAGACCAATAATCATAATCAGTAAATCTAATGTCAGTATAACATTCATCAAAGAATCTTTTGTATATAGTATATTGATCAAAATAAATATCTTTGCCATAAATTTCATCAATATCAAAATTAATTGTATTAGTGTTTATGGTATAATTGTTAAGATTAGTTTCAATTCCTTGCAAGTTTTGTGATTTATTGAGTTTATCCTTATTATTTTTATTTATATCACTATTGTTTTTTGTTATTTTCTTAGGTTTATAATTAAATGGTTGTACATTTGCCACAAATTTATCAATATTTATTGAACCAGTAGGTATATATGGAACAATGAAATCTATTAAATCTCCATGTACAACTTGATGATATGCCTTAACACCTTTTTTAGATTGATAAGGTAAACGGAACCAATGTTCTGAATAAATTGTAGTATCAATGCATTTTTTATTAATACCTTTTTCGCCAACAAAAATATATTTTGTGTGTATTTTATTGAATCTAGTATGAATAGTCCACAATGTTTCGCATGATGCATAATATTTAGGAATGGAATAATGATAAGATCCTTTTTTTGATTTATTAACAGTATAATGAATATCATCAATTATTACATCAATATTGTATGTATTTTTTAGAAATACAATAAAATCATTTGCCCATTCATAAAAATCACATGTCATATTATCTAAATCACCAAAAAACACATAATTAGTATTATTATGGATTCGCAGATGATAACTGTAATCTTTTATTGGTAATATATCCGATAATTGTTGAACAGTAAATTGTTTACCATCTTTTTCAATTTGTTTATCTGTAATTTTATAATTATGTACAGTATAAACCGTGATATTATTAGATTGTGCCATATATATTGTATAATATAATAATATAAAATATGTTTAAGTATTATTTTTATTTAAAATAAGTAAATTTATACTTAAATATACATTAATTTAAACTGTGCAAAATTTTGCCCAGAATGTGATAATTTATAGTACAAAATAATAGCCACCATATATTCTTTTTTTTACTGTGCAAAAAAAAAAATATATCCCCTCAAAATTACTGTTTTTATTGCGTGATATATATTCTTTTTTTTACTGTGCAAAAATTTGCCCGATTTTGCAAAATCATTCCTCTAAATATATACAATTGTTGCTGATAATTTTTTACTTTCATATTTATTACATATTATTTATTTTTTTTTTAAAATAAATATAATAATAATACAATAGATATTATAGAAGAATGATTTTGCAAAATCGGGCAAATTTTTGCACAGTAAAAAAAAGAATATATATCACGCAATAAAAACAGTAATTTTGAGGGGATATATTTTTTTTTTTGCACAGTAAAAAAAAGAATATATGGTGGCTATTATTTTGTACTATAAATTATCACATTCTGGGCAAAATTTTGCACAGTTTAAATTAACATTAATAAAGTTAATTTATACTAAAAATAAAGATTAATTTGACGATATAACATTATTTGATTGTGCTAATTGTAAGCGCAATTTAAATAGTTCATTAAGTTGTATAGCGTGTAAATGTTTTTTACTTTTCATATGATGAGATTTATTTGCTGAAATATATTCAGTGTTACATATATCACATAAATTTTTTTTAAAAAAAATATTTTTATGGGTTTGATAATAATTTTTTCTATACTCTTTAACATCAATAATATTATTTTTATTGGTATCTTCCATAATTATATATATATATATATATATAACACAATATATTTTTATATAATTTTTAATTAAAAATTACTTAAAACAATATAAAAATCATATGCTGGCCAAAAAAATAAAATTCAATAATTATTTTCTAATAGATAAATATAAATGAAACAAAAGAAAACACAATCAAGATATGCAAATGGCATAAAAAGCAGAAAATAAAGTAGCAAACTTATATAAAAATAAAGAATGGACTATTGAACAATCACCAGGTAGCAGAGGTGCACAAGATTTAATATGTAAAAAGAATGGTAAAAAACATATGGTTCAAGTTAAATCAAGTAAAACAAAAAATCCATATATATCAAAAGAAGAAATTAGAAGATTAAGTATAAAAGTAACAAAAAATAATGGCATATCTGTTATAGCAAAAATAACACCAAGTAAAAATGAAATAATTTATGCAAAAACTGGCGGCTCTGTAAAAAAATAATTATGTTTAAATATATGGTGAGTAATTCAAAAAATAATATAATTGGAATAAATGTATTATCTTTTGGTCATATAGTAAGCAATTCAAAAAATAATATAATTGGTATAAAAGGATTATATTTTGGTCATATAGTAAGCAATTCAAAAAATAATATAATTGGTATAAAAGGATTATATTTTGGTCATATGGTAAGCAATTCAAAACATAATTAATCTGCAATAAATTGATTATGTGTTGGTCATATGATAAGCAATTCAAAACATAATTAATTGACGATAAATTGATCATGTTTTGGTCATATAGTAAGCAATTAAAAACATAATTAATTGACGATAAATTGATCATGTTTTGGTCATATAGTAAGCAATTAAAAACATAATTAATTGACGATAAATTGATCATGTTTTGGTCATACAGTAAGCAATTAAAAACATAATTAATTGGCGATAAATTGATTATGTTTTGGTCATACAGTAAGCAATTCAAAACATAATAAATTGACGATAAATTGATTATGTTTTTGTCATATGGTAGGCATTTCATAGTATAATAGATTGAATGTCTTTTGGTCATATGGTAAACAATTCAAAAACATAATAAATTGATAATAAATTGGTAATAAATTGATTGTCTTTTAGTCATATGGTAAGCAATTAAAAATATAATTAATTTGTAATAAATGGATTGTATTTTAGTCATATGGTAAGCAATTCAAAACATAATTAATTTGTAATAAATGGATTGTATTTTGATCATATGGTAAGCAATTCAAAATATAATAAATTGAATGTATTTTGATCATATGGTAAGCAATTCAAAATATAATAAATTGAATGTATTTTGATCATATGGTAAGCAATTCAAGAAATAATTAATTTGTAATAAATGGATTATATTTTGGTCACATGGTAAGCAATTCAAGAAATAATTAATTTGTAATAAATGTATTATATTTTGGTCATATGGTAAGCAATTCAAAACATAATAAATTGAATGTCTTTTGGTCATATGGTAAGAAATTTAAAATATAATTAATTGGTAATAAATTAAATATTGTTTGGTACATCTCGTGACCAATAAAAACAATATAATTGTAATAAATTAAATATTTTTTGGTATATATGGTAGCAAATTCAAAAACAATATAATTGTAAAAAAAAATAAAAATTAAAACGAAAAATAAAAATAAATATTTTTCATATCCATCCAGAATTGGTAAATTAAACCTATAATAAAAATAAAAATTAAAACGAAAAATAAATATTTTTCATCTCCACCTAGAATTGACAAATTAAATCTATAATAAAAATTAAAACGAAAAATAAAAATAAATATTTTTCATCTCCACCTAGAATTGACAAATTAAATCTATAATAAAAATTAAAACGAAAAATAAAAATAAATATTTTTCATCCCCACCCAGAATTGACAAATTAAATCTATAATAAAAATTAAAACGAAAAATAAAAATAAATATTTTTCATCCAGCTCAGGTTTTTTTGTCTCGC
>Ga0302280_1003771_pt1 | contig 10738 bp, 9 predicted proteins | sample III_Fen_E1_1_FD_198771 | JGI IMG/M metagenome (GOLD analysis project Ga0302280, IMG submission 198771) | Peat permafrost microbial communities from Stordalen Mire near Abisko, Sweden - III_Fen_E1_1 | ecosystem: Environmental > Terrestrial > Soil > Wetlands > Permafrost | place: Sweden: Abisko...
GTTCATTCCACATCTTCGATCTTGATAGGGCTAATATCTTCCAAATTCGTAGGTGTCTATTACATGAATGGTCTATTCAAAGCTGATGAGGGCGACTGCTCAAGGCTAATATCCTCTACACTCGTATCCTTTTTGTTCTACACATCTTCGATCTCCTAAATCTCCACATCTTTGATCTTGATAGGGCTAATGTCTTCCTCATGCGAAGCCGTCTATCTATGAGCTGATTGTGCTGATTAGTCAATATCCGATTGAGGTGACTCACTGCTACTACTGCTAAACTCTCTGCATGTCTCCTCTTTGTTCTCCTTTGTCCATATCTTTTTTTACATTCTAAATATTAGTAATTTACGTCATTTATTAAAGTATTTATATCGTACACTCAACCATAACTAATTATTTTTTTCTTCTATCCTTCTCTTTTGGGTTTATTTTTAATTTATCCACGACAATCCCAGTTAATTTTAGATTAAATGTAAATTTACAAAATGCCCCTATTTATTAGCTGTAAAGTATTATACATTTTTATGATACTCACATCATATCAAATGGAAACGCCTTAAAGTGGAGCTAACACACTCACTTACACCGAACTCACCATCGAGAAGGCCCTCTAATTCGCAGGTGACAACAGCTCATATCAAAAGAAAAGAGTAATCATGTTCTCCCTCATTATCCTCAGTTTGGCAGTGCTCACCTGTAAAATTTCCTTCATGAAACCATTCTAGGCACTATTTTTCTTTATTGCATCAGGAGCAGGACAACTTTTTTGCCCTATTTACTTGGATTTGGCTACAACTTCACTTGGAGTTACTGTATTTACTCTCTTAGCAATCATAAGTTACCCTTTCAGTCAGTTTATTACCGGACTTTTCTATTGCGGTTTAGGATTTTTCGGGAGAGGCTTCTTCGCTCATTCATTAATTTACCTAAACTAAATCGGTGGCGATCGTTTTCGCGCATGGTCTATAATCGTAATTTTTGGAATTTGGGGTTTGTCATCGCTGCTGTCATCGCTGGAAAAGATGGTGCACCTTCCTGTATGGATTTGGTACTACGCCTTGATATTCGCGCCCTCTTTAATTGGATCTTACTATGTTCTAAAATTATGGAGACCATCACCATTCTCCCTCTATACGAAAAGTATTTATTTTCAAATTTAGGAATGTTCAGTCAAGCCAAATAGGTTCTCAATGAAATGGCTGAATAAAACAATCGTGCTCATCTGCCTTATGGGCTTTAAGGAGAAAAGGAGAGTGAGAATCTATACAACTATAAAAAACCGACTTATTTCGATATCATACATCGTCCCTTGCTACAAAAGATAACAGTGCCACTGGTGGTTCTCTGGATATACAGGGAATATGTCTACTTTGGCTCATTTTTGCTGATGCCTCAACTCAGCGAAGAGTACAGCAAAAACTATATCCTCGTGAGTATTAGTGAAACTGTGGCTGTGCTGATGAGTTATCCAATTCGCTTAAAAATCAAACGGGTCAATACTATCTTCAGTCTCACTGTTTTGATAGCAATTTGTAGCTTTGTATCTAGCTTTACAACACTCTCCCCCGAATGCATGGAGGCAGGATTCGTTTGTCCATCCAAATACATTTATCGCGTTTCAATGATGGTATCTTATTCACAACTTAGATAATTCGCTTTTCAATTGCTCTCATGGGAAATTTACTGATCAGCTACACGATGGAAGTCTACCCTGTAAACTTTAGGAACATGGGTTTTGCACTTTGTCTTGGAGCAAGTTCGGTCGGTTCCATTCTTTTTCCCTGGCTTAATCTAACCCTAATTTATTTTGGAATGTCAGGATTTTCAGTGTTTGCTATCGCGAGTATTGCTGCCTTATATTTTGCGATCCAGCTAAACTAAACCTACGGTCGAATGTGTAATTAAAAACTCTAAGAACTATAAAAGGCTTCTCCCTTAATCTAAATAAAAAGTTGGCCTACTCCAGGTTTTTGATCCCCTCTCATCCATGATTTAACTATGTGCATTATTTACTCAATATATAGTAATTTAATTATGATCATGCGAAAAATAATGAAAAGTGCCTTTAGCACCTCAGCAGACTATCTCTCCACCAAAAATCTTAAACTCTTCGGAGTCGATGATTACCCGGAGGCACTCAATTACTCCCGACCTTTTGGTAGAATACTCTTAATCAAGATTTATCATATACAAGCAATGGCATAACAGTGGCAACCGAGCACATGCCTTCTTAGATTGCAAGGTTATTTTCGATTAATTTAGTATCTCCGTGTTCATTAAATGCGGTAGTCGCAACGAGAACGAGCAAACCAGTGGAGTAGCTCATTTTTTAGAGCATTTGCATTTCAAAGGAACTCACAATCGCAGTAGACACTAACTGGAGTTATAAGTCGAAAACATGGGCGGCAATCTTAACGCCTACACATCGAGAGAAAACACTTCATATATGATGACTGTATTTAAACGAGATATTGGAAAAGCTGTGAATATAGTTGGGGATATGCTTACTAATTCACTGTACAGGGAGAAAGATGTAAATAATGAGCGCAGTACAATTCATCGCGAACTTCTTGAAACTCGTAAGTCACAACCGCTTTAAACAACGATCTAAATTGCTCATCGCGGTATCTTTCAGGGTCAGCAGATTGGTCTACCTATTTTAGGAGATATCTCAAATATGCAAACAATTAACCAAGAAATGATCCTTCAGTATCATACTGATAACTATGTGGGAGAAAACATCATTGTGGTTGCAGCTGGCGATATCAAGCATGAAGAACTTGTGAGTGCTGTAGAGGATAGCTTTAAAGTACCCAAAAAAAGTGAAAAAACCTTTACATTGATAAAACCTAAATTTAATCCTGGATTGAGCACATTACAATCAGATTTGACTGATCAAGTTAACATGGTCATAGTTCATGAGGCACCTTCCTTTTTTTAGAGCACTTTTTTTTCATATCTTCTTCTTCAGAGACTGGTTTCTGATAAGCCTAATAATCTCTTTGAGTTATAAATGCTGAAGCGTAAAGATTCTTCTACATAGATTCTAACTGTTTTAAGTATCAAAAGGCAATGGTCAAGTATGATTTTATTGAAACCCAAAAAGGATTCTACAGTTCCTACTGGGACACTGGTCTCTACGGCAATTATTTTGTGTGTGATCCAGCTCGCTTCAGAGAAGTAGTTAAGCTTAATATTTAAGCATATGCAAGTACTATTTCTTATATTCAGATTATGCCCACAAAATAAGCGATGAATAGCTATAACGTACTAAACGAAGGGTTTATAACGAAGTCCTCCATCATTAAACTCAAAATGACATTACTCAATCAATAGCAAATAATTTGATGTACTACAATCGCCGAGTGCATACAAAATAACTGGCAGAGCGAGTGGCAGTTGTAACTTCAAACGACCTTAAAAAAATATCCGAAAAAGTCTATAAGGATATGAACGTAGTACTTTTGTTAGTTAGAATATTCACGTGTGTCTCTGGGGTAATATTCCAAGTATGGATAGTCCATGATAAGCAGTTATATGTATGTCCTATATCGACCTAAAATATATTATTTAAATAATTGCTATTGTAGATAATTGATGGGGACTTGCACTTGTGTACAAGAAAAGAAAACTAAATTTGTGTTCAGGAAAAAGACAGAATAGACCAATCAAGAAATGCCTATCACGCCTGATAGTAAGGGCTCCAAAAAATCCCTTGATTCTGAAAAGATAACTAGAACATCCATTAGACAGTCAAATCTGCATTCAGACAGCTCTTTCCCTGCCTAGGGCTCTAAGGTGTCTATTGATGTCACGCCCGCTGAATCCAACCGGGCATAGCTGGAGTAAACTTTGAAATGGTAAAGTTACTTTCAGAACATTGCTGAATTGACTCCTTCAGTAATCTTAAGAAAAGGTATCTCAAGGGAATAAAAAATGAAAAGAAAAAAATCAGCCCAATTTCAAAAAGATTAGATGCTTATTTCAGATATTTTTGATTCTAAATATGCAACACCAGCATCATTGTTAGAAAAAAGAACTGTAGCAAGGAGAAAACCCGAATAGAAGAGTTATAATGTGGACAAACTTCTCGATAAATGCAGAGCAGGGCCTTTGGTTGTCCCTTATATTTCTTATGAGAAATATTCTCTTAGTTGATATGTGTATTAAATAGAATTTGCAAGAATTCTTCCTATTAAACTATCATTTAGCCTTAAGTAAGGACTGTCGGGGTATCATTTCTTCTTTTTACCATTGGCCTTCTAAGTTATCGTAACAGAATCGAAGAATCACTCAAGGGAATAAAATTAACATTGATCCGGTATTTTATCGGCGTTTACTGAAAGTTTTTAATTTTTATAATTTTCACCCTAAAATTTCTTTCTGATCATCTGATGAATAAGTAAATCCAAAAATCGCCCGTTTTAATTTGTTTTTGATCTTGAATAATTTTAGTTGATTTTTTTGTCAATAATGAACATATTCGAATGACAAAAAACATTTATGCCATTAAATCTACTTCTTCCAGAGACTCCTTCGGTTGATTAGACATGCAAAATATGTATATTTTTTGCTTTGAGGTCAGGTGAACTGAAATAACAACATAAATGAATCCTTCATTAAATGGAATAAAATGATAAAATTGTTCAATAATCTTATCTAAAAGAGCCATTACTGTTTTAAACAGTGCTTTTATCTAAACAGTTCTTGTTTTTGTATTTTAAACTGAGCCTAAGCTGATAAAGATCATTATTAATTAATTGATAATTTATTCTTTTATTTAATTGCCGACTTTGAATACAAATCTTATTTAAAATTATCAAGAATACAACCATTGAGCAATGGTTGCATCACTATGAGGCTTTTTATCATCAACTACCAAATTGGAACTGTTTTCGCAGTTGCATTGCCACGCCTATGACTCATATTTAAAGAAAAACATTTTCAGATTATTGAATTGAATTAATTTACGATATCATCCATCAAAAAAGCGCTAAAGATTTATTTCCTTAGTACTGTTAAATTTATTTGGCAGATGTCAAAGATAGGAAAAGATACACGCAGAATTAAAACAGAAGTATGCCCCACTCAACTCAAGCAAAGTATCAGCCACGCTAAATACAATCTTCCGTTGGCTTTCAACAAATTATAGGAAAAACCTTTACCAAAGCATGATCGTCATAAGACAGAGGCCAAAGCATCAAGATTACGTTTTCAGGAGCCGCATAGAATATTGCTAATTTCTACTCGCCATCCCAAAACACAATCAACGAACTCTTAAACTTTAAAACAGGAAGCCAACAATCAATAAGAAATGGAGTATTCTCCCAAATATGATTTGCAAAGTATCGCTGGAAAGGGGGGATTTGGGGTTGTTTACCGAGCTAAATGCCCCAGCAATTGCCAAACAGTAGCAATCAAGAAGGTTTTACAGAACAAGCAATTTAAAAGCAGAGAACTAACTCTTCTGAAATAATTGGGGCACTCAAATATAATTAATCTGCGAGACCACTACTTCAAAGTCTAGCACGATAGGGAGTATCTCTTTCTGGTAATGGACTACTATTCCAATGACTTGGCTAGTCTGATAAAAAGGAAAACCATGATAAAAGAGATGCTGCCAGTTTATCTGCTGCAAATATTAAGGGGACTGCAATACCTAAATGAGAAGGGAGTTGCTCACCGTGATCTCAAACCACAAAACATCCTCATTGATATAGTATCGCATATTGCTGTTATATGCGATTTTGGTTCGGCCAAGCAGCTGATTTACGGCTAATCAAACATTTCCTACATCTGCGCTAGAGGCTACCGCGCTCCTGAGCTTATTTTTGGAAGCAAATTCTACTCGACGGCAGTTGATATGTGGTCTTTTGGCTGTATCGCTATAGAAATTATTAATTCTGTATCTTTGTTTCAAGGGAGGTCTAATATCGAGCAGATGATTGCCATTATGGAAATATTGGGAACGCCAAGTGAAGAGGAAATGGCAGCAATGAATCCTTTCTTCAATCGAAAAGAGTATGACATCATGCCAAAAGTAAAAGGGAGAAACTGGAAAGATGTAAGGCTACTTATATTTAGGTTTTACTCACCAGCAACAAAGTCCTCATTGATCTGATTTCTCGGATAATGGTCTATTCTCCCGACTAACGGTACAATCCCACTGATACTATCAACCATCCCTTTTTCAACTGCCTTCGGAATTAAAGCTACATCAGTTATCTCGAAGGCAAATATGGTCCGCTTCCCTTTCTTACTGAAAGTGAGTTTAAGCCGAGGCAGCCGATAACAACTCCTATGCTCAATAGAAAAAATGAAAATCTAAAAACAATGACTACCATTTCCGAGTTTTAAACAGCACAGAGCAGCAATCATCGAAACAATCATACTCCTCGGAATCTGAACAACTTAGCCGTCCATCTCCACCACCCCATCAGCCAACTGTTTTGATTTTTCAATAATTAAAATATTAATTAGTCATATCCAAATGTTATTAGGATTGTTTCATTTTAATGTCCAACTATATTGGCTTTTCAAGATTTAATGATTCGGATTTTGCCATCTTAAAAAACTTTAGGCTGAAGCCTGAACACCCTCGTGCCATATAAATTATATTTTAATTTAATTTTAATGAAAGTTTTTAATTTATAACAGTCAAATTTGAATAACTGTACGATTATTCGTTTTTATAGATCTAATGTAATTTATGATGCCAATGACCGAACCATTGATTAATAGCACGAACAAAAAATAATAATAATCTTGATTCCAGCATTCAAATATATCATTTGCTCAAATATTCATTCATCATCATCTTCAAATATTTGCTGGTATTGTTTGCGTTTGCGGTCCAGTTATCTCTGCATTTCAAGTCTTTGGAAGTTTATTGATTCTTCTTCCAAGTCCTAAAGGTACTGCTGATAGTTGAGTTCTTCTCTCTCATATTCCTCATAAAGTTGCATCGCGTGCTAGTACTCCTCCTTGCTATCGAACATCCTAAGCAATTCAGCCTCAGCTTCTTACTCTTCTTCTTTACGCCTATTGTGCTGCGCATATATCATTTTTTGCCTGACTTCTTCAAAGTACTTCTTCTTGTATTCAGAAGCGATTGCTTTATGGATCTTCTAATTCTTGTTTTTGGCGGCACTACCGTACATCTAAATAATATATTCAGGTATGAGTAATTATAATTCATAAAGACAATACGCTATCATCAATTTTGAGTACAAAGTTCGAAAGCTTGAATCGCCATAGTGAGGGACAAACTCATTCTAGTGTCTAAATCGAAAAGAAACTACTTGCAATGAGGATAGCGAGATGTCCCAAATCAAAGCATTCGATTTGACCACTTTCATGATTCGTCTAACGCACGACTTGTCTGCTAATATGCAGAGGAGACATAGCAAGAAGACGAATGTAGAATTTTAATGCCATCGTCAGGAAAGCTCCCACATTACTTTTGAAGTCATACTATTGATGTGTATATCCACACAAATTCTAAGCGTAATACCTCACTGCTTTTCTGAACTCTTTCGTATGATTCATCTTTTCATTGCCAAAGCTGAATATTGATAAAATTACTTGCAGCGTGTCATTATTTCGCTGTAGGCAATAAGATTTTAAATTTTATCTGCTGCTACGTCAGTGAGATTATGAAGAATGGGATATGCCATGAATTTGTAGTTGTATTACTGCATTATGATATGGTTACGGAATAATCAAGGACGTTATTACGGGATTCACCTCGCTTTTAGATGGGCTGGTAGGGCGGTAATAGAGGTTATACCCATTTGTTAATCTGATGGTACATGTCTTGAAGAGTTAACTCATTCCCTATCTCTTTCATATAATTATCAATGTTTTCACTCCGCCTCATTGATTTTTTTAACATTTTTTTTGTCATTGGCTTGACCTATAAATTGCTTTGGCTTTCTTCTTCATCGAATTAGCGAATCACGGGAATCATAGTGGCAAGCTTTTACTTTGGCTACAATGAAGAATTGTGCATTTTATAGTCATAGGTTTATTTAAGCTCCACAATTAACTACAAATTAAGTAGTTTCATTGTTGATGGGTCTTCTGGGCAGAGTCCCATACCAAGGGCAATGGTCGACATTTGCTGTGAAAATGCCATGATCTGTATACAATTTGCCAGTTAATTTTTACTCCAACGCGTGCTATTATTTTAGAGTATTTTTTCAATATGCTCCGCGTTTATTTCCCAAGGAGCGCGTGCTATCAGTCGATTCAACTATAAAATCATTTTTATCTTTGGTGGATATTTTCCTGCAAGCCAATCGAGGCTACCACCCTCCCTTAAAAAACTTTTAGCCATGCGAGCCATCACATAAGCACATCCCATTTCTGCAGCTGCGATAACTCCCAAAAAAAAGGCAAGTATGCTATCAATTTTCTGACTATGAAACAATGACTTTTCAACCAAGATATGCTTCTAAAAGTAGGTGGGAAAAAACAGAAGAAACCTTTAAAAATTAGGTATGTATCCATAATTCATAAAAAGAGAGTTCAAAATTTGTAGTAAGGTCTTTGGGATTGGTCCAATGTGAGGTCCTGATATTTCATAAGATTCATTTTTCATCAGTTTTCCTAACTAGATCAAATCAGGAAATGCGGAGTTTTAGTACAAGTTAGAGATACGTGGTTATGATAGGTCTGGATGATTGATACTGCGAAATTGGGAATAAGCATCAACAAACTCAGGAGTATGACAGCGGAAGCAGTAGTTGATTAATGAGAATGAATGAACTTGCTTGTTGTAATGCTCAGTGAGAAGAATAATGGACTGTCGAAGGTCTGACATTGCCGCCAGTCGAGGGAACATGGATTCATTATCCTCCTCGTTTTCGGAGGCATCTTAAGAGCCCTTCCTGCAAGTTGTTGCCTCCATAATTTGTCTATAATACGAATATTTAAGAGGGTGAATTTAGTTGCTTGATATGATAGGTCGAATAATGATTTTAGACATCTTTTGACGAATAATTGTCATTTACTAGTCTTCGCAATAAATCTGCCATTTTAGTATCTTTTACTATAAATCACTTGTTTAAGTGACATCGAATATCGGTGATAAAGATCTTATTTCAGCTATGAATTAATCCAAAATATAGGAATATTAAAAGATGAGTATCTACTATTACAATTTGACTCTATTGATTTAAATATTTGTACTTGAATTGCCGTCATTCCTTATCTAGTCATTAATTAGTTGTGCTCACATGCAAGTGAGGGAGATATAGCCTGTAATTGGCGCGGCGCGTGCTCGCAAACTTGGCCTGACATCTTCTCGCTTTCAATAGCGACATATAAGTAGAAAGGCTAAGGAAGCAATTGAGTATGTCAAAAGAAAAGATCGATCCAACCAGGACGTAAAATTGATGAGATGCAGCTTGACGAGTGGAGGGAAAAAAAGTATTATAAGAAAAATGCCACTCAACTGCTGTTCAATTGTCCGGATTAAGTTGAAAGACGAAACGCCGATGAACTGACTGTTGAAGAATTTGTAGAAAAGTACTAAAGATAAAATAAACCCGTTATTCTTCAAGGTAAGCCCATCGCGATTCAGGGTGCACTAAAGACTGGAATGCAAAGGAGAAATGGACTCACTAGTAGTTTTATCGCCAGTATAAAGACATAAAGTTCAAGACTGGAGAGGATGACGATGGGTATAAACTACGAGTGCCATTCAAATACTATCTTGAATACCTTGTTTATTGCAAGGATGATAGTCCTCTTTACCTGTTCGAAAGCTCTCTTTAAGACAAACCAGAAACTCGCTCTATCATTGATAACTATCAAATTCCCAAATATTTTAAAGACGATTTGTTTAAATTGGCGGGAGAAAAGAAACGGCCACCCTATCGATGGTTCATCATAGTTAATTTAGGCTGATTATCGGACCATAACGTTCTGGTACCACCGTGCACATGGATCCATTGATGACATCAGCTTGGAATGCTTCTCTTGCAGGGCACAAACGCTGGATTCTCTTTGACGAAAAAGTTCCTAAATCTATCGTGAAGGGGAAATAGTTTATCTATAAAGGGTATGACGACGAAGCTATAAACTACTTCGTGTAGATACTACCAAAGATAAGATAAAAATATAGTAAAGAGGAGTTGGGCATAATGGAGTTTATTCAGTATCCTGGATAGACTGTCTATATCCCTGGAGGAATGTGGCATGCTGTCATCAATCTTGACGACACCATTGCAGTAACACAGAACGTAATGACCCACTACTGCTTTGAAAAAGTATGGAAGTCCACTCGCTGCGAACGTCGAAAATTTTCCAAAATGTTCCTTTAAAGATTAAGAGTCAATGTAAAAAAAAGATTAGATAGGAACCATAATTATATCAGAGAGCTATTGAGCAGAATAAAGCTGACAATTTCTAAATGGGAGACAAATATTGTAAGCAATCTGTTTCAATGTCATTCACTCCATCATCTTCTTCCTCTTCTTCCTCATCTTCTTCATCGGACTCTGATAATGATAGCCGTGATAAGAAAAAAATTTCGATGAAAAAGAGAAAAAATAAGCATTCACATTCAATGAGTCGGAGCCGTAGCCGTGACCATAAGAAACGAGACACTCAATCTGCTGAGCATGGTAACTGTTAGTTTGGGAGATCTGGTCGTAGTCCTTGATTAATCACTAATGCTGAATTAATAACATCCTTTATGAATTTGATTTATTAGTTTTGCAATAGCTAT
>Ga0302280_1003772_pt1 | contig 10736 bp, 10 predicted proteins | sample III_Fen_E1_1_FD_198771 | JGI IMG/M metagenome (GOLD analysis project Ga0302280, IMG submission 198771) | Peat permafrost microbial communities from Stordalen Mire near Abisko, Sweden - III_Fen_E1_1 | ecosystem: Environmental > Terrestrial > Soil > Wetlands > Permafrost | place: Sweden: Abisko...
ATGTATGAGCAGGGGGTGCAGTCGATCGTGATCGTAATGTTGACATCCCTGGCAACGGGCACAGTGCTTGGCTTACAGGGATTTATCACCTTGCAGCGTTTTGGGGCCAAAGAGTTCATTGCCCGTCTGGTGGCCTTGTCCTTGTTGCGTGAGTTGAGTCCGGTTTTTACTTCACTCATTTTTTCAGGAAAAGCAGGGGCCGGGATGACGGCGGAATTAGGGACCATGAACACGCAGGATCAGATTCAGGCGACACGGGCCATGGGGGTCAATCCGATGGAATATTTAGTGGTGCCGCGTTTTTTGGCCTGTATTTTGGTATTGCCGATTTTAGTGATTATCTCTGAGATTCTAGGTATTTCCGGAGGTTATATGATCGCCTTGTCACAAGCACGCCTGCCGGGGGCTTTTTATATTCATGAAACCTTGCAAGCCGTGGGCTATATTGATTTTTTTAGTGGATTTATCAAGGTTTTCTTTTTTGCCATCATCGTCGGATGGATCTGTTGTTATCAAGGTTTTTTTACTAAGGGCGGCGCCACTGGTGTTGGGCGGTTTACTACCAAGGCAGTTGCCTATTCGTATATTGCAGTGATTGTATCTAATACGGTATTAACCAAAATTATCTTAACGTTTTGGGGGTAATTCATGAAAAGTAAAAAGGCCTGTTCGGTCATGTTTGTGCTGTTAGGGTTTATAGCATTTTTGGGCGGATGTTCGACGATGACGCCGGAGAACAATGGTCAGATCCAGAGTTACCCGGCTCCGATTATCGAAGCTTCATGGATCCGTGATGGACTGCCGATTGATTACGATGGGCATAAATGGTATCCGGTTAATGATTATGAGATTATGGATGATTCGGAAGTCTTTCAGATCTTTGAATATAAAGGGGTGCAGGTTTTTGTGGAGAAAATTGCCACTAAGCCTTATGAGCGTATTTATACGAAATTCGATAAAAATAAATTCCGTTATTTTGAGCGTCGGGACAATGATTAAAGTTGAAGGCCTTTATAAACAATTGGGAGGTCAGTCTGTCCTGGAAGACATTTCTTTTAATGTCAGCAGCGGAGAGATTATCGCTGTCTTGGGCTTAAGTGGGGCAGGTAAGACCGTGCTGCTTAAGCATTTGATCGGCTTGATACGTCCTGATAGGGGAAGGGTTGTCATTGATGGGATTGATATTGATTCTTTGAGTGAAGATCAATTGTTGAAGGTGCGCTGCAACATGGGTTATTTATTCCAGGAGGGGGCTTTATACGATTTTATGGATGTTTATGATAATATTGCTTTTCCTTTGCGTGAGCACACCCAGATGAAATCCAGTGAGGTTGCAGCCCGTGTACGAGAAGTTCTAAAGCTAGTCGATTTAGATGAAGTAGAATCTAAATTACCTGCTGAGTTAAGTGGTGGTATGAAAAAAAGGGTGGGTTTGGCCCGCGCCATTGTATTAGGGGCTAAGGTTTTATTATGTGATGAGCCTACCTCGGGATTAGACCCTATTCGCAGCCGTGATATATCGGATCTGATCCGGCATGTTTCCCAACAGATCGGTTCCACCACGGTGATGTCGTCACATGATGTAAACAATTCATTTCGTATTGCATCAAGAATCATTATCATCAATGATTGTCATATTGCAGCAATAGGTACGGCCCAGCAATTAAAAGAATCACAGGAACCGTTTGTCAGGGAGTTTTTGCAGGCAGCACGTTCATAGTTATTGTTGGATCCAAGGAGGTCTATGGAGAATAACGGCGGAAGTCTTAAGAAATTAGCAGCAGGGTTGTTTTTCATAACGGGCTTGGTGCTAATTGCGGTTAGTGTGTTTTTTATCGGCATTGACCGTGGCCTTACAGAACCTAAATTTCAGGTCATTGTCTTGTTTAATCAGGTTGGTGGTCTTGTTGAGGGTTCTCCAATCCGCATTTCCGGGGTGGATGTAGGGGTAGTGGGAGCTGTAGACTTTTTGAGCCAGCCCATTGATGGGAGAAGCCTCAAAGTGCGTTTGGATATTTTTAAGAAATATGAATTTGAATTTCGAAAATGTTCCAAGATCAGTATCAGGACAGAAGGTGTTTTGGGACAGAAACTCATCGAGATCAGTGAAGATCATACTTTACCGGTATTTGACCCCACGGCCGTCATCATCGGTGAAGATCCTTTGGATGTGGAGGATATGGCAGCTGTCATCACCAGCACGGCTGTTTCCCTGCAAGCCACGAGCCAGGGCGTCCAGGATGTTTTGCACGATTGGAAAGATGTTTCTCATAAAACCAAGGATCTTCTTAACCGGATTAATGAGAAAATGCTGGAAGGTAATTTATTCAAAGTATTTTAATTTTTCCCCCTCTTTCGTATAAAGAGGGGCCAGGGGGAGTTCTATGTTTGTCCTAGCAAATTTTGTAGACGCGTTGGCATCCATTGTGAGTATTCTTTTAACGATCATGTACTGGTTGATCTTGGTCCGTGCTTTGATAAGCTGGGTTAATCCTGATCCGTTTAATCCAATCGTGCAGTTTTTAATGAGGGTTACCGAGCCTATTTTAGAGCCGATTCGACGCCTTTTGCCGCCTCTACCATTGGATATTTCGCCTATTATCGTTTTCTTTATAATCTTGTTTTTGCAAAAATTCTTGGTGACTAGTTTGTATGATCTGGCGATGAGATTGCATTGATGATTAAATGAAATTTCAGTGCTTGCCAAAAGCCAAAAGATAAGGTATAAAATACTTTCAATAAACTATATATTATTTAGGAGTTGCTATGTTAGATCAAGTTAAAAAATTGATGGAAATGAAGAAGCAGGCGGATATACTTAAGAAAGAGTTAGAGTCGACCATCATCGAAGTGCAGGAAACCCGTGGCATCAAGGTGGTTGTGAATGGGGCTCAGATATTTCAGTCTATTGCGATCGAAGACAGCCTGTTGACTCCTGCTAATAAGAATCGCATTCAAATGGATCTTTTAAAGAGCATCAATACCGCCGTGAAACGGTCTCAGCAGGCAGCGGCTAATAAAATGAAGAGCATGCCTGGATTTAATTTGCCAGGATTATCGTGATTCTTAACTCCAAAGAAAGGACAAAGAAATGCCTTACGATCAAACGTTAGATGTGTCTTCATTCAAAGAGGTCATCGACTTTCAGAATACCCGTATTAGTGTTGGCGTTTATTCTTATAATGGAGCTCCTCGTAAATTACAGGTCACCCGTGAGAATCAGATCGACGGTGCCTGGAGTTTTACCAAATTAGGCCGTATGAGCAAAGAAGAAGCTCAGGGAGTTGTTCCTATTATGATCAAGGCCATCGAGGCGATGTAATATGGGCAATGAAGTTTATTTAACCAGAGCTGGTTTTCACAAACTTCAGACCCAGTTGGAGGCGCTTAAGACCACCGAGCGCCAGAAAATTGCCAAGGCCATCGGTGAGGCCAGGGCACAGGGGGATATTTCCGAGAATGCGGAATATGACGCGGCCAAAGAGGCTCAGGCGCATAATGAGTCGCGTATTTCTGAACTTGAAGGAAATCTGGCCAACGTGCGCATTATTGAGAATGAGAATATCCCCTCGGATAAGATCTTTATCGGTGCCATTGTCACCATGCAGGACTTGGAAAACGATGAAGAGTTGACCTACATGCTGGTTTCTCCTGAAGAAGCCAGTTACGAAGAAAACAAGATTTCTATTTATTCACCGATCGGCAAGGGTTTATTAGGCCATAAAGCCGGAGAAACCCTTGAGATCAAGGTGCCCGCAGGAATCCTCAAGTATAAAATCAAAAAGATCAAACGGCCGTAATTTTCTCTGATCCATAGTCAAAGGCCCTTCATTGCTTTCAATTTGCTTTTTATATAGATAATATGGCATACTTACCTTGAGTAGTTGAAAACAAGGGAAAAGTATGCCCCCATATGTCCAAAATAGTAATTTATTGTCATTCCCGAATGTTTTAATCGGGAATTTCAAACAAATGCGAAAAGCTATTTCTATTTTTGTTTTGGCAGCTTTTACCAGCACCTCTGTGTATGTTCCAGCCTACGCCCAGACTATATTGTCTTCCGATCCTTCAGTACAAGCAATGCTGACCAAGCAACAGGGAATATTGATTCATTTAAGCCCTGAGTTTACACCCGCCCATCTGCAAGGGCTTACCATCCATCCGGACAATGCCCTCCAATTTGATTTTCTTATTAATCGTGGCGATACGCCTTTGGATGAAGCTCAGAAGAAGGAACAATACGGGAAACTTGTAAAATATTTCTTAGCTTCGCTCACGATCCCCGATGATGACCAATGGGTTAATCTTTCACCTTATGAGAAAAGCCGTATCATTAAAGATGATTTCGGCAAAACCGAAATGGGTCGTGACCTTTTGAGTCAGGATTATATCCTAAAACAAATCACCTCATCGTTAATCTATCCGGAAAGTAATTTAGGCAAGCGATTTTGGGACAGGGTCTATGAGCGTGCCTATAAAGAGTACGGTGCGACTAATATTCCCGTCAACACCTTTAACAAAGTCTGGATCATCCCTGATGAAGCCGCCGTCTACGAAAGCGGTAACACCGTCTACATCCTCCGCAATCACCTAAAGGTAATGCTGGAAGAAGATTATTTATCATTAAAAAAGCATGAAAATAAAATGTCACCCCCGAATGTTTCTGTCCGGGGTCCAGACAAAGCGCATTCCATCGCCTCCCAAGTCATCCGGGAAATCATCCTTCCTGAATTAGAAAAAGAAGTCAACGAAGGCCAAAATTTCGCCAATTTGCGTCAAATTTATAGCGGCATGATCCTAGCCACCTGGTACAAGTATGCTCTTAAAGAATCACTATTAGGGAAAATCTACGCCAATCAGGCCAAGGTGCAGGGTGTCACAGGCATCAATAGCGCGAATTCCAGTGTCATTGCGAGCGAAGCGAAGCAATCTCAACAACAAATCTACAAACAATATCTTCGAGCCTTCAAAAAAGGCGTCTTTAACTATATTAAAGAAGATGTCGACAAATACACCAATGAAATCATCCCCAGGAAATATTTCTCCGGTGGGATGCATGGTTTTGATCGAGGGGTGGTGACAGGTTCTGCTGTTGATTCAGGATTTCAAGAAGCAAGGGTATTGCTTGTGACAAAATCTGAAGCTGAGAAGCTTCCTCAAGATATGAGAGACAAATTTGCTTTAGTACTATCTAGATCAGGCGAAGGTCCCGGAATTGATGATTATGCTACTGTCAACCTTAAAACGTCACAGGATTCTTTAAAGAGATCATCATTGCGTCGTGTCACCGTTGCTGTAGCAACGAGCAGGCGCAATGCATCGAGAGAAAAAGGTGGCGATGTGGCCATGACCATCCGTAGCCCTACACTTTTAGACGTGCCAACCGCATTTTTTCAACAACATGAAGTATTATTAAAAGTTGGAGAAAAGAAAATAGTACATATTGAATCTTCTTTAGGCCCACCATATGAAATTGTATTAGAACGTAAAGACAATATTTCTTATTCTGTCCATTTTCCTGGAGAGGTTTCACCTAGGAATCTACAATTAGATCAAGCTACAGATTTCTATAAATTTCATGTCAAGCTCAGTATTACACCTACGGATTCAGGTTTTCAACTGGTGGAGGCTCAGGATAAAAGTCGTAAATTATTCGAAGGTACCTCAATTTCTTTGGAAGTAGGTGAATCTAAAGAAATCGCTATAGATGCTGAGGATAATCCTGTTTTATTAGAGACAATTCATAGTAGTATACGCGTTGAACGAAGAGCCAATAAATACATCATTAAGAATGGCTCAGAAATTAAAGAATTGTCTATCCTTGAGAGCTTGTTTATTCCATTTTGCAATATAAATGTGGTAGCAACAGAAGAAGGGGTAACTTTATTTAACTCTCCTGAACCAACGAATAGATCCGCAACTAAGCTTCGCATTAATGGATATGCATTATATTCTCTAAAAGCAGGTGAAAGCAAAGCTTTGGTTTTGAAGGATTCAAAAGGTCTGTTTCAAATAAGAACATTTACGAAATCAGCTTCTGGAGGAACAGTGGACGGTACTCTTGTCAAAGCTTGGAAGAAATTTAATGGCCCGGGATCTTCAATTTTTGCCGTGAGATTCAACCATGATGATACCTTTGTTATTTTGAATACTAATCCTTTGATGCCCCTGACCATTGAAACACAAGCCGCTCAGCCATCCAAACAATCAACAACACAAGTAAGGGAAATTAGTGGTAGAAATATTCTTAATCCTACGGTAACTGATACTATTCTTAATACAGCAGTTATCGTCTTTGAAGGTGAAAGGAAGATTGTTGAATTAGTAGATGCTCAATCTAATGAAAGTGTATTTGTCACTATAGAGCGTAATCACAATGGTGATTATTTCATTAAATTCCCTGGCGATACTTCTCCAAGAGTGCTAAGAAATGACCAAACAACTTCTGGCGGTCAGGAAAATGCCTTTTTAGTTCTAGTTTCTGGGAATAAATTCTATTTTTCTAACAGATATGGAAGGCCTTATACAAGGCTAGAAGGCACATCAATTATTTTGGCAGATGGGGAGGCTAAGAATATCAGCATGTCTTCTCAAACGGCTTCAGGTGCCTATCTATCAATAGGTAAAATGAGTATTAAAAGAGAAGGGAATATTTATATATTGAAGGATCATATTCTTGACAAGAAGTTAGCAGTTAATAGCAGAACCCAGATTAACAAATACCAATTAAATGTTGTTTCAACGCCAGAAGGGGTATATTTATTTAATTCCCCCAATCCAAGCACCGCATCTCCTGCAAAAATGTTGATCAATGAGAATGTCGTTTACCCAATGGATAAAAACAGGGTTTTGGTATTTCGTGATCCGCATAATCCTTCCATTACTCAAGAAGTAGAATTTACCATTTTACCATCTGGCTGGATTAAGGTGAATACTCCTAATGAGTCAGCTACGGTCTCGTCCTATCAGGAATTCAGAGATCCAAATGGTATATCTTTTAGTGTAAGTTTCAATGTAGTAGACGGTACATTTACAATTAATAATCTCTCATTCTTCGCCTTTATTATTGAATCAAAAGCCAATCAAAACCCACCAGGATCAGCAAACCATAAATCCTGGATGGATGGGGCACCTGGCCCAGTAGCAAAAGGCCAAAAAAGGAATTTTCATTTAGTTGAAGGTCATCCCATAAGAGTCAATATTCAACGTTCATTTGGTGGTGTTATGACTCTTTTTTATGATTTGCGAGGAAAAGATCTTTGGGTTACGGATACGGCGAGTGATCCTGAAAGATCAATGCTCCTTGATGGTCAAGAAGAGGATGTGACAAATGAGATTGCACATAGGAGAGAATCAAATGGATTTGAGATAGTTAATAAAGGAGAATATGCATTTTCTTTAAATGTAGAATATCCTGTTTTCACTCCTGGTGTCCAATGGAGGGGTAAAATGAGAGAATCAATAAGCATTATGAATTCTGCTGGAGAATTAAAGGAATTCATTTTCTTTAAGCACTCTAAGTGGGGATATGAAATGCGAAGATCCCTATCGACGGCAAGTTATATATCTAATGGTGAAGTTCTTGATTATTCAGATTTCCCTCGTATGAAAATGACATTTAATGATGTGGATGGAACTTTCACTATTGAGAATCTTGAACCTAGCCAAAGCATTACCATTGAAGGAGCAGCGCCTGTCCAATCTGAATCAGCAAATACACCATCTGAACCTGAAAGTAAGGGCGAACAATGGAATGGGGTCTTTGGTTCAGATGATCCGAACGTCAAATTAATTTTTCATGAGACAGGTACGGTGGCAACCAAGGCCATTGCTTTTAGAAGAGTAGGCGATCTCTTTTATGTGGATTTACCCGGCGGTCATCATGTGGGAACTAAAGTTAATGCTGAGATAATTGTTAATGGGCCAGGCCAAACAGAGTTTAGTGTGACATTTGAGGCTAATGGAACATTTACCATAGGCAATGCGAAATCAGAAAATCCATTTACTGTTGAAGGCGATGCCTTGATCCCAACAGTGCCTACTGATTTAGAAGAACAAGTTGATGTTTTCTTAAAAGCCGGAGAATTGGATCATGCTGATGCTCTTCTTAAACCGTTTAGATCAAGGCTAGGTGATATGGAAGAGGCTGACCAGAAAAGAGTAGATAGAGCTCAAGAAAATCTAGAAAATCTTCGTGAATGGAAAGGCATATTCGATGGTGCTCTGGCTAACCATGAATTTAATTTAGCTGAGCATGCACTTACGGGAGTTAGCCATTATCTAACAGAACCGGTTAGAATTGCTGCTCAAGACCGTTTAGAACAGGCCATTCTTAGAGAAAATTGGAAGGCTGATTGTAATAGACTTATAGCTGCAATGAATTGGGAAGAGGCTAATAAACTCCTTGAGCGTGTTGATATTCTTCTAGGTGCTGAAATAAAGGGAAAGGTGCATGATAAATCTAGTTATGACAGACTTGTACAAAAAGTTAAAGATGGCTTAGCCTTGATAAATTGGAGAGATCGATATGAGGTTCTTTTCAATCAGGCCCAAGCTGGAAGCATACCTTTCGATGATGTCCTAAAATTTCTTGAAGGGTTACCTAGGCCGCCGGAATTGGTATCAGAGATAGGAAAAAATATAACAAGAACAAGAGATGCGCGTGATGAATTTAATCGTTTAGCAGGGCATTATTACGTTCTTCTTGGGCTTGAGAATTTATTTGAATTTCAAGATGAGCAATTTAAAAGAGGGGAAGAGAGAGGCTGGAAGAATCCGCAAGCTTTGGTTGATGCTCTAAGAAATGATTTAGGGCGATTAAATAAAACCAGTATTTTAAAGTCAGGTGAACCTATTCTCTCGCTGAACGCCGTTGAAGACGTTGAGAATTTGTACACGGTGATGGATGTACAGCCTCCTGAGGTTCTGGGGATTGTTCGGCGTTTACAAAGTGGAAAAAAATTAAATATTTTCTTTATTAGAAGATTGAACAGGCTTTTGATAGAGGCAAGGTATCCATCTTTATGTCCCAAGAATGTTGAAGATGAGCCTATAAGAATTAAGAAAGCTTATAGAAAGAAAGTTCAGGAATTTCATATAGATAAACTTACGAGAGAATTAATGGAGAAATTAAAAACAAGAGTTAATGCAAAGTTTGTTGGCTTGGAAGAGGAAGTTTTTAGAAGATTAAATAGTAAATTGATAGATTCGCATACCTCACTGGATAAAGATCATCTAAGTGGAGCACTACAAGCTCGCTATGATGATTTTATAGCTGAGTGGCAATGGCTTAGTGATGAATTCAACAAAGGTCAAGAGAGAATCAAAGAGCTGAACGAAGCAAATGAAGTTTTGTCTGATCCAGGAAAAAGAGCCGCCTATGATCTAGCATTGGTTGCAGAGCATTCAGACAAAGCAGCCTTCGGTGGTATCGACCTAAACGCCGCCAATTTAAATTTGCAAATCCAACGCGATGGCCGCGGGGTGCCGCTGCCCTTGTCCCAGCAGGACATGGCCCAATTAAGCCGTATCACAGGCTTTGTCCCCGAAATCATCAGCATCCAACCTGCCGTAAACCTGCCTATCCTAAGCGAAATCCAACAAAAATTCCAATCAGCCTCAAAGCTCGCTGGGGTTTAATAAATTAACTTTTAAAGTAGTTTCAAAGAGGATATTTCTGCTAGTAATCGGAAATGTTTGTCGATGCTATAAAGCGCTGTGTGATGTTGAATGGCGTTTTGGGCTATAATTAGATCAGGAATGCCTATGCCGTTAAAACCCTTCTTCAAGCAACGTGTTTGAAATAAAATGATTTCATTCCAATCAATTGAAATAGATTGTTTGGGGAAAAGATTTAATAATGAAATGATCTTTGATTGCCTTTGAATGGTTAATGTGGGGACAAGTTCGCTTAGGATAAGCTCATTGATGACAATGAGGTTTTCTTCAATCAGGGTATCAATATGCCGCTCTTGTGTCCCGATGCGTAAATAATCAATCCAAACTGAAGTGTCTACTAAAACGCTCATGCCCGGTTGCGAAGGGTGTTTAGGTTAATATTAAGATTGATTGATCCTTTGAATTTTTTGAGAGATCCGGTTTTATGCTTGCGGATCAGCTCTCGGACTGCGGTTGTGATTAATTCTGTTTTTGTTTTTAAATGAGTTACGCGCAAGCCTTCGGCAATGATCTGATCAGGTAAATTAAGAGTAGTTCTCATGGTGTTTGCCTCCTATTTTATAAGATAAGTATACCATAAATCGTATGCATGAAAACATATTCTTGTATGCATTATAAGCGAATTTATACTGACAAGCCTAGGCCTATCCAAAGGGCGATGGTAGGGATTAAGGCAAAGAGAATGCGGCTGAGGGTTGTAGAAAGCCACCAGCCGATTTCAAAGAAGGTATTAACCGCGTAGTAAGCCATGACGACACCCAGGTAAAGGATTAAGCTTAAGCCGATCACTCCCAGTGTCGATTGCCACAATTTCTTTCCGGCTAATAAAATTCCAGCGAAAGTCAAGAGCCAAAAGCCATTCCATTTCCCTGAAATAAATTCAATCCAGGGATAGATCGCAATCACACTCAGGCGTGCCCAGGTGGTGGGTTTTACTGACGATGTTAATCCATTGATGAAGGCCTCATTCTTAGGGGCCATGAATAGGGTAAAAATAATAGTGGGTAGTGCTGCGATGATAAAAGCGAAGATGAGATTCTTTAATTCATTTTTGTGAG
>Ga0302280_1003774_pt1 | contig 10732 bp, 19 predicted proteins | sample III_Fen_E1_1_FD_198771 | JGI IMG/M metagenome (GOLD analysis project Ga0302280, IMG submission 198771) | Peat permafrost microbial communities from Stordalen Mire near Abisko, Sweden - III_Fen_E1_1 | ecosystem: Environmental > Terrestrial > Soil > Wetlands > Permafrost | place: Sweden: Abisko...
TCTATGAACCATACTTTCTGTCATTTTCACGCCTTGTTATTCATGCTCTAATTGTCTTATAAAATATGCTTGGCAAATAATATAAAATATATTCAATTCATCTATAACTTTATTGAATTTCTTCTTATTCATTTTTTTGTCAATCTCATAATAATCTTCTATAATATCTTTGAGTTCTTGAGGTATTTTACCCATTTATTTTAAATTATTCTGTAATGAGGGCTCTTTTTTTTTTGTTTTTTTTTTGTTTTTTTTTAATACGCTAACGATCTCGCAATGGCTTCTTTTTCTCTTATGATCTCACGCCTCTTTTCATCTGTCATGATATCCTCCCTATCACGATATGGAATAATAATATCTGGTCTAAAAGCAGGTAGTTGATCCCAAGACTGTATGGTTTCTAACAAATCTGATCCATTAGAATCTGATGGATTATCCATGTTAGTCACATAAAATTCTATATCTTCCACAACATCATTATATACTTCTGCATAATATTGTATTGTTTGAGTTGGTCTTTGTTCCTCTTCGTCTTCATCTTCATCTATATCTTCATTTATATATAACTCTTTCAAACAATTCACGGCTTCTAAATACATTCCTTCTGGTATATGATCTCTCATCTCATCCATCAGTTCCATAAAATTTGTTGCTTTTGTTTTAATATCATCTGAGTTGTTTATTATTTCTTTTATTTTTGCTTCCATTTATTTATTTCATTAAATGTTAGCAGGGCCCTTTTTTTTTTGTTTTTTTTTTTTTTCTACTTCTTCAATCCGTGCTTTTAATTCTGATATTTCATCCTTCAACGAACGAATCTCTTCCTGATCTTTTGTCCCATATCTTATGTTAAATCCTTGACGGCTCTTTTCATTGTGATGAGCAAAAAGAGGATCACCACCATACATTTGAAAGTTAGACATTTTTATTTTAACGAGTTACGCGTCAAGGGCATCTTTTTTTTTGTTTTTTCTTTTTTCTACTTCTTCCGTTTTTATGTTTTGTATTTTTTAAGTATTCTATTACGAATATTTGTAAGAATTTTTGCATTCATTTCATTCCAATAAGACGTACTTCCGTGAAATTTAATTTCGTGAGGATATGTATCCAGTAAAATTCCTATCATACCTGTGTTTTGATAAATTTTTAATTCATTTGCTATACGCATACAATCGTATTTCTTTTCTTCCCAATCTTCAGGTAATGAGACATCTTGTCCCATTCTATACATTAAATAATTATCTTGTTCTTCACTTAGTTTTTTCTTATATTCTTTATCATCAGACTTCATAGATTGATAAACCATTTCTGAAGAAGTATACGAAATACCATCATACATTATAAGACATTTATAAAAATTATCTAGCTCTGGAACTGTATGACCATTCACAAATGCAGGACCTCCCATTTATAAGTTATTGTTTTTTTAATTTATCTATTTTTGCGCGTGCTTTCTTCTTTATCTTTAATGCTTCTGCTTCTGATATAGTCCCTTTATTTAACTGCTGTGAAACACGAGCTAACGCATTACGCGCATGTGTGGCATCATTTATGGGATACTTTCTCTTTGATGGTTCCGCGAATTCTGATGTTTTTAGTTTATTACGTGCGGCTGCTGTTAACTTTGTCATTTATTATAGAAGATATTATAAATGGAAGAATTAAAGAAAATTTGTGATGAGTTTGCAAAGATAGTTACTATAGATGAACATAGACCACGAGCTCTCCAATTAATGGAAAGAGCTCTCCAAATTGATCCAGATAATCCAATGTTTCTAGATAACCTAGCTTTTCTATATATTAAAGATTTTAGAATTAATGAAGCAAATACTTTACTTTATAAAGCTATTAATTCTAAAAGATTTGATAAATTACATATTAATGCAAGAGCTAAAATATTTGCAAACATAGGTTTCACTGAAGATCAACTAGGTAACAGTATGAAATCTATAAAAATGTTAACAAGAGCTCTTAACATGGTTATAGACCTAAAATTAAAACAATCAATATTATCTAATAAACTACTAACACTTAATTGTCTTTGTGACGATGATATAAAAATATTAATCACTTGGGCACATCAATAACAGTCCAATTTGGATTGTTTGCAGCAGCACCGTAATTAAAGTTTATATTAGGATGACCTGGTAATGCCTGTGTACTATTAGTTGCATTTCTAGATACACTATAATACTTTTTATCTGATATAAGTGGTCTGTTAAGAGCATTCACTGCACCCTTTTCAAGTGGTGCTGGTTTTAAAGAAGTTATATTAATTTTACTCATTTTATTATAAACGAGATTTTTTTATAGACCAGTCGAAACAGTAATTGCTGAAGATAGACCATCAACAGACATAATTGATAGCACTTCATGAACTATATAGATTGTTGTAGCTGTTGTAGGATTGAGATTTTGTGTGAGATATAGGGTTGGCGCATTACGAGAATGGAGAGATACTGCACCTGAGTTATATGAGTGGCTTGGATCTAGACCCCAGAAGATTGAGATATGGCTATTGTTTTTCAACATAACTGGGATATAGCCACCATTACCACCTACTGAAGGTGATGTACCATATGTGAGATCTGAAGCACCAAATTTATGTCTTTCTTTATCTAGACCTATTGTGGATATTGACTGCCAGACAAACTTACCTTGTAGTTTAAACCCTACTGCATCAATATAACCAGGTGTAGCACAGTCACCAGGTATTAAAGCACAACCACCAGCTGTATTAAATACTGTGAGAATGTGTGTTGCGGTGACGCAGTTATTTACAGTCAAGTTAATAGAAATGGTTGTGTTAGCAGATTGAGATAAGTTGACATAGGGAGATTCCATAACGTTGTCATAGATTAGAAACTGAGAGGGGCTGTCACGTCTGAAGTTTTCAGATTTGAGTTTAGCCCATTCACTATTAGTTAAGTTGTAATATCTCATATAGAGATTCATATTTACGTTAGCAGGATCAGCTATGGTTACGGCTGTTGGTAAATTACCCGCACCTGAATATGTAGCAGCACCCCAACCAGCTCTTACAGAGGTGTTCCAGTTGCAATATAGTTGAAGATTTTCTACGAATGTGAGATCTAGACCTTCACGAACAGATTCCATGAATGAAAAGAATATAGGAGTCCATACGTTCATCACAGTTGCAGTACTTGTAATTGCTGCTACTGAGTTGAGTGGTTGAATCTTTGACATTCTCTTGTAAAAAAGTGCTTTTTCAGTTGGTGCATTGTAAACTCTAGCACGGATGTAGCAATCGTGGTTAGAACATATGATACGATTACGAGCACGAAGTTCAACTGATTCAAAGAGACTTAGACCACAATCATAGTCGTTAACAAATACAGGACCTGCAGCTGAACCAGTGGTTGCTGACATTGTGAAGTTAGTGTTAATAAAAAGATCTGTCATAATACCTGAACGAGGTAATGAAAAGATAACAGTTGTTGACCAAGGTGCACCTGATGCAGGAGCTACATTGGGTGGTACTACAACAAGCTGTTTTGATAGATTAGGATAATTTGCCTCTAAACGATATCCTAGGTCTGTGGTAAAATTAGTAGACAGACCAGTTAAAATGGCAGACTCAAGATTTGATTGAAGAACGTTATCCATTTATATTATAATATAAAAAACATATTTATTTTTTTGAAATTAGAAATAAACGCAATTTTTATATTTATTCAAAAAATAATGAATGTTTATCTTCAATAACTCTAAGACCTCCTGCTTTAAGAATTCTTTTAGACATAAATGTATATAATTTATATTTCTTCTGATCATCTTCACATTCTATTATTAAGTGATCATAGTTCTGTGAAATTAATCTTGTCCATGCTAAATATATACTATAATCTCTAAACTTCAGTGGTTTATCAAAATAACATATGAAGTGCCCTGTACTTTCATCTATCTTTTTAAGATCTTTAACTATTTCATACGTAACATTTTTTGTCTTTAAATACTCGATAGCCGGTAAAAGATTTAATGTATGATTAGGCGCATATATAGTTATATCAATATCATCTGGACCTTCTATCGGATAATCTTGTTCAAGTTTTTGCTTTATCATGAGTTTATATATTATTTATATTTTCTTTTTCTATTTAAAACATGGTACATATCATAAATCTTACAGACAACAAGATTTCTATAGAAGATATCTTAGAAGGACAAAAGAAAAAAGAGATGGAAGACATAGAGAAACAGAGAGCTTCTATCGTGTTCCCATTTCAAGATATAGATAATTCTGTTGAAAATATTAGATCTAGTGAATTCTTTCATAGGTTAGACAAATCTATACAAATTACATTTATGTTATACGATGGAAAAAGAACCGCTGAAGTTACTGAATTCATCAAGACAATTCAAGATCATGCACCTCTATGGAGACCTTGTGATTTCCCTCATGGTAATCTTAGTAAACCATTACCCACTGAACCTGTTAGAATGGCTACTGAAGTCGTCGTGACTAAAGGACTCAAAGAAACGTATGCTGGTCTTTTTAATAATTCATTCTATATTGATGAAACTGAAACAAAGTTATATATCCATTTGCCACTCATGTCAGCTCGTGGTTTCTTCATATATATTATTACTGAAGATTCTCCATTATGTCCACAAGAGTTCTGTCTTGGTATCTGTGATATTGTACAGCAAGATTTAGATCATATTAAGTTTGAGACACCCTCAGGACCTTGTGAAATATTTACAAAGAATGGACATAGATATCAGGAAATATTGAGACCTCAAGATATCGAAACTAAAGTTATTTAAATCATCATGTTTATAATAATATCTAATATAATTATAAATGGCTTCATTACCAGAACCTGTTCAACGATATGTCAATCCTTACACAAGATCTTCTATGCAACCAGAACTTGAAGCTGATCTTTACATTAAAAAATGGGATCACATTAAAATTAACCAATCTCTATGGGTCAATAGAACCTATCCCATGAGAAAAGATCTTCATCATTTAACAGATATGGTTTCTAGAGATATTAATAAAGGTGCTAAAAAGTTACCAGAACTATCTGTTTTTAATGATACTGCAGTTAAGATAAGAGCTCTCGATGGTTCTGCCTCTACTGCAATGTATGATGGTTCTACTAAATTTCTACCAGATTTCTTAGGTGCTGGTCGTTTTACTGAAACTGGTCCTAAAGATCAAGCTTCTGGTCTTGAACCAAATCAACGTGGTTTAGGGTTTACTTACTCAGCACCCGGTCATCTATCTAATGAAAAGAAATTCTATAGAGGTATCAACATGAAACCCGATACAGTTAACCATATGATGTCTAATCCACAATATGCAGAAGCTTCTACTGAATACTATCCTAATATGAGAGGATCTGAGGGATTGAATCCTCTTAAACTCAAAGGTTCTGAAGGTCTCTTACTTAAAAATCCTAATGTTAATAATATTGAACCCTCACCTGGATTCGAGACTGATTATGATAATAGACAGGGTTACACACTACAAAATCGCTCTTGGTAAGTTACGTAAGAACTTATTCTTCTCCATTAAATTGATATGTTGGGCTTAAAGTATCTTTATACCAATCTTGTTTTAAAATATATAAATAAACTTGAGAATTAGATCTGTTTTCTGATAATTCTTTATTAATATTATCAAATAAATGATTTAATTCCATAACTATTTTAAATTTTAAAAACATCACTGATTTTCTATAAGACATTTGGGGCTTATATCGTTTGAATTTTAGAGTCATTTATTTATAAAAATAATTTAATCTTCGTCAATTTCCGTCAAGCCCTCGATTGTTTTTGTTTTTTCATTTGTTAAATAGCAGTTTGTTACAAGAAACGAATTTAAATTTAATTCTGAATATTGATCCAATTGGTGATATATTTCAAATAGTATATTATTATTCATAGAAACAACTGATTGAAAATTATAGTATGAAATGTGAAATGGTTCCTTAAATTTAGTGAATCTATTATACCAAAGACCAGGATTTATAGCGCATTCAAGATATAGTGGTACTGCTAAGATCTTTTTTTCATCTGTTAGTATATTCACAACAAGTTCTATTGTGTATAACTCTTCTATAAGATATAAATGTTTCATATTGTTACTTAACTTTAAGTACTCTTGTTCTTTTATCTTTTCACGGTGTTGATCTAGTGTTTCCATAAGATCTTTATATAGATCTTTTGACATTTATTATAAAGAGATATTATATATTATCACTTAATACGTGTTGTTTTATCAATATATTTTAATGATCAACCGTACGCTCAGTTTTATTTTGTATCTTCTTGAGAAAATAATATGGATGGTCCTCTTTATATGGATCTACATCAAAACAGTTATAGCTTCGTGATCCATCAGGTCTATCACATATTACACCTTCCCAAGGACCATCTATATCTGAATACTTTTTATCATTTAATAGATATAATAAACGACCTAGAACGAATTCCATAGCTATAGACTCTTCACGAGTTTTAACAACTATTTTTGATAGATAGTTAGATAATTTCTCTAATTTATCATATTGTAATACAAAACTAGAACATGCACATGATTTCTCAATATTAAAGTTAAATGGTTCCTGATGTAACATATTTAGATAATCATCAATAATTCCAACTGTTAATGGTGCCATATTAGCTATTTCTTGAGTTATATTATTTGATAGAACTGATAGTACTGATGAACGAGGTAGATAAGCGTTTTTAGGAATCATAGTATCTTGAAGAAAAAAGATATAATCACATTTTATACTATTTTGAAAAAGATAAAATATTCCACATAAATATGCACCACATTCAAATTTAGATTCCAACTTGTTTTCAAGTAATCTTACATTTTTATAGGATTCTAGTTTTGTAGAGATATCATCAAAATATTTAGAATTATTATCAACAACTAAAATTAACGAATCAGGATATAATTTATTTATCTGATCTACACTATACTTTACATATGAATCATGACCTCTTATATACTTATGTGCTATTATAAATATGAATCGCGACATTTTTATAATAATACTAGATATCTTTTAAAAGACGAAAACGAACCTAGGTTTCATAGAAAATAAATAATCTATTGAATCCACAGAAGAACTAGAAGAAATCGATTTAATATCAAGTTCTTTTTTTAACATGTCAGATCTCTTACGTCCCGCTTTAGCCTCTATCATGGGTTTCACAACTGATAGAAGATCTCCTTCTTTAATATTTAAACCGTATTTTTTATTATAATCCTTTAATGATCTATTGAATTTTAGACACGGAAAACCTACTGGATTAAGTTTACGTCCTGACGAATCTGGTACTACATCACCCACTCTGAGTTGTTTTTCTACTGGTGTTGTCATCCTTTTCTATAAGTGATGTATTTTTTATAATAAAATGGACGATATAAACATTTATTACTATTATAATGAAGTACCTGTGTAAGATCAAGATCTCTACATACGATGTTGTATTCTCTCTTCTGTTTATAATAGGTCTTGGTCTATGTGTGGCTGGTGTATGGATACCTCCTCTATTAGTTCCAGGTGGTGTTTTTATTGCAGGTGCTTTAGCTATGTTTGCTTCTGCTTATCCTCTCGACGGATTTAAGGATGCTGAAACACCTCGACTCTAATATAACCTTTCTTCTCTGGATCATATTCTGATTTCTTATAAATCCTCAAATCATGTATGAGGTGATCATCTTTAATAAAGGAAGCTTTTACTAAAGAGTCCAACGTGCATTTTAATAAGTTATCAAGATCTCTACGTAATCTGTTTGGTTCCACTACATAGATCTCCATTTTAATTGGTCTATCAATAGTTGTTATCTTTAGCTCTTTTATTATGGTTAAGACCTGTTTATTATAAATTAGACCCTTTTCGGAGATAAATTTATAATGACCATGTGTATTATAAAAATGATTTACAGAGATAGGAAATGGTAATCTAAATGAATGTAGGAGAGACATTTAACAACAGTAAGTAAATTTATCTATTTTTGCTGACGCATCGAATTTCTGTAATTTATGTAAAGACATCTCTGTCTTTATGACATACATCATTATACTATTTACATGCGCTATAGTAGCTTCATCACAACAACACATAAATTTTTTAACACGATCTATTATCTCATACACTGTATATTTTTCAGAAGCTATCATATACTGTATTAACTCTATTACTTTATCTAAAATATTAGCTTCTGATGGTGGTACTGATCCAGATATCATCTTATAATTAATGTGGCATTTTAATTTGATAACCTTTCTGTATTCTCTCTGCAGATCTATTTACATTTATATTCAATGGACCTTTTCTCATATTTATAACTGGGGTTACTCTTTGATCCTCATACACATGGAAACCAGGTCCTACTCTTCCTTGACCAGGTATCTTATTTACATACTGACCAACAGGCATTCCAGCTGATTTAAACTGATTAAATGTCTTTACAAACGGCTCATTAACAGGTTCTGATGGATTCTGTACCTGTTGCTGTGATGTCTGATTTGTTACATCTTGTGGCTTAGATCCCATTGGTTGTACCTGTACTGACCTCTTTCCAGTAGAACCACGATTTGTTAACGACATTATAGAGGCCAATGAGATACCTACTGATGGAACTGTGTTATGTTTCAAGGAACGTTTCAGACACATATATAATTGAACAACTTCAAAGAATTCTTGAAAGACATAATCGGTTTTTATTGTGATAAATAGTTTATATGATGATGTCTCAAATATGTCATCCATTATCACTTTTCGTTCTTCATATGAGAAATCATAACCATGGAGAGCTTTCGATAGTTCTAAATCCCATTGAGGATCTGTCACTGAACCAAAGAATAACTGAACTGATGCTTTATGATATATAGCTGGAGTACCCTCTGCTCTCTGTCCAGAACCAGTTGTGATGTCTCTAACTGGCACACCCTCTTTTTTAGTATCATCGTTAGCTATTGCACCACTTAATTCATCTGGACCTTGACCTTGAGCAGCCTGAGGTTCATTAGCCACGTTTTCAGCACTTAAGTCATTAAAAAAATTATTTTTTCGTGATTCTGCTCCACGTTCTCTTCTATTTTCTCTTTCCTCCCATGTTTTTTTCATGTATGATTCTGGTCCAATAAATTCTCCTTCATGACCAAACTGTTTACCTACATGTGGAGGACTTGTGGGTCTTTTTAGAAATGAACTAGATGCTATTGGAGGGTCTGCTACTGTCATATTAAATCCTGTACCTTGTGGTTCTTCTTGATCAACTTCAAGAGCTAATGTCTGAGTTAACTGTGTTAATTTTACTGGTTGTAGAGCTAGTTCCAATGGTTCTTCTGTCTCACGAACTAATTGTTCAGCTACTGTATGTAAAGGATCATTTGCATCAGGTATAAAACCTTTCTTTATTGCTTCTGTTTGTTCTCTAACTTTTTCCGAATAACTTAATTGATTTTTAATTTTAATAGCTATATTTTCTTGATCACGAGCTTCTTGCATTGATTCTGGTATAGGTTCAAATGCTGATTGTTCTGGATTATATAGAGTTTTTGGTCTTTCGAGACCACCTCCACCAGAATCCTTATGAGCTCTATTAAATGGAAGACCTATAACAGTTCCTTGTGATACAGTATTTTCTATATCACCTAAAATAGGTTCAACTGGTCTCGGTTCAGTAACTGGTGGTTGTGCAGGTGCTTTCTTAGCTTCTAATCTCTTAAACGCTTCTTCTGTCTCAAGACGTGATTGTTTCATATTTTCTTCATGTATTCTTCTATTTTCTGCTGAAAGTCTTTCATTTTCTGCAGCAAGTTTTTCATAATTTTCTTGTGTTGGCTCTAACGTCTTTCGTGATGCAGCAACTTGTTTAGCTGGTGGTAAAGGCATTTCTCGAGATGTTGTTCTTTCTGGTGACTGTGGTCTTACTGGTTCTTGACCTATATTTGCTGGTTCTTTTATTATGTGGTGTAGGAGTACTTCTTTAAACTCTTTAGGTGATTTACCAAGATATGAATGAGCTCCCGGATAGTGATCATGAAAATACTTCATCACAGTATCTGCTTTCACTTTTTTACCAGTTAGACCTATGTAAGAATCTTCACTTTTTTCTAAAAAATGAGCTCCTTCAGATTTAGGAATACCCTTCTCTATCATTTTCTTTTTTAGTTCTTTGATATCGGCCTCTGACATTTTATAGAATAAAAGATATTGTTTTATTATAAAATGCAGAACTTTTTAAACGAAAATAGAAATTCTCGCCTTATTCAATCGTACGATGAATACAATATTACTACTCAAGATCCTCTAAAGAACTATCGCAAAGGTCTGAAGTCTAATTTTACCGTTAGAGCCAAATACATAATACCTTCCGTTTCACAAATTTTTTACATACCGCGTTATGGGTACCTTTCACAAATTATCGCTACTATCACTTTGACAAGTTCAATGGCAGAGAATCCACAGGAACTACTAGCGCTACGCCTATTTGAATCCATTATTCTTCAGACAGAACGTGGGCAAAAACCTCTGCAAGTGATCAATGGTCATTATATCTATATGAGAATACAAAATACTGAACCCATCTTGAGACAACGTATACTCAATGGTCTTGATCCACAAAGTTTTGGGCTTTACTATTTACCACTCTATTTCTTCTTTAATGAAGATGAAAAATCATTCTTGAACACTGAAGGTCTTGAGAAATTACAGATTAAATTCATAATGAATC
>Ga0302280_1003785_pt1 | contig 10714 bp, 12 predicted proteins | sample III_Fen_E1_1_FD_198771 | JGI IMG/M metagenome (GOLD analysis project Ga0302280, IMG submission 198771) | Peat permafrost microbial communities from Stordalen Mire near Abisko, Sweden - III_Fen_E1_1 | ecosystem: Environmental > Terrestrial > Soil > Wetlands > Permafrost | place: Sweden: Abisko...
CCCAACCCCAACCCCAACCCCAACCCCAACCCCAACCCCAACCCCAACCCCAACCCCAACCCCAACCCCAACCCCTCAATTTCTTAATCAAATATGATCATGAGTAATACTAATATTGTTTTACAATTAACGATATCCCAAAATTCTTCATTTTTCCCAGTAATGTAACCTGGGCCACTTTTTTATACAATTCGAACTTAATTATTTTAGAAAATGGGAAACTGCTCGGGGAGGAGTCTTGTACCTTTTCCCAAAAATATAATGACTGAAATCAGCCAAATTCGTAAACGAAGTAATACGTAGTCTCTGAAAGGGAAATCAATATGTTGCATCTGATTTTTAAGGACCTGTCAGATCGAGTCGTGGATCGCAAAATTAATCTTGAAAACTTTCTTCTTTTCTTCCACAAAAATGGCTGTTGGGGTGAGCGTCTTTTTGAGTAATTCTCTCGCACCTAAGAGAATCTAATTTCATAGTACTAATTCATGCGTGGAACTGGTATATATATTTTGAGTCAGCCAATATATTCAAAGCAAGTGAATTAAACAAGATTCTTTTGCTATTTAGATTCTTTTCCAAGGAAACAAATGAGGAAGGGATATTATTCAACGATTTTCTAAGCATGGTACTGTTCAATTCATATAGCTATATAACTACCCGACCAACGATCTTATTTAAATTTTAAATGATCAAGACTTCATCGAGAGTTAGTTGAAGAACTATCTTATTCCCATTTAAACGATTTCTAAAATTTCAACAGCCAATAAAATTGACAGCATTAAATCGATTGGTAATTTAAAATAAAAATATTATCCAAATAAGATAATCAATAAACACAATAAATACTATAAACTTTAAGAAAAAAAGGAATAACTCACAATATCAAGCCTTATTGGGAAAGAAGTCATGAGGAACATTAAAGATAAATACAAAGCCAGCTAAAAATTCATCAGCTTAAATTGTGGGGACGAATTTTACAACATCAAGACTATCAACATGCAGCAACTCATCAAAAAATTTGCATTTTATATATTCCATTCAGCAAATATTGACCAAGAAAATGGAAGGTAAAGCCCATCTAATATAGACTCGATTTCAAGAAATTTTAACATTGGATTAGTCAACATAAGGCCTTATACAATAACTACTATAACGGTTTTCACAACCTTATTTGGGAAGACAATTTATCATCTGGTGGTATATCATATCTGGCAGCAAAGGAAAAGACTAGCTAGGCGCGCACTCTGATAGAGGACTGTACTGTGAAGGTCATTCTATTTCTTCTCCACTCTATTCTTGTTGTTTGTGGTGTAAATGATTTGGAAATGCCCATCATGATCATTTGCTTGGACGGATTAGAAGTATCTAAAACATATGGTGCCGATCTAGGATTTGGAATTAAGATCAGCCACAGAAATAGGGTTTATCCTGAAAAGAATTTCTATTTTAAAAATGAAAATCTGATGTTGGAGTGGATCTAACTAATGAAATACTATAAGGGACATACTATTCAATAGAAATACGATATCATGTAAAAAATAGGGGCTGGCAAATTTTCAGCAGTCTACAAGTGTCGTAATATTCTCTAAAGTAAAAATTACGCTTTGAAGTAGATTGCAGTTTTCAAGTTAGAACCATAGGCAAGAGCTCTAATTGCGTATTCATTTGTTGACTCAGTCACTAAAGTAGCATAATGCAGACTATATCGCATCCTCTGCTTTTGTAATTTAAGTAGATAATTCAATCAAAGACTCATGTTTATATAATAACTGAACTCATTGCTGGCAAAGATTTGTTTGACTTCGTGAACGATTATGAAGAATTGCCGGAGTATGATGCAGCCAAAATAGCCTTACAGATTATTATCGGTGTGCGCTTCCTCCATTCGTTAGGAATTGTACATCGTGATCTTAAGCCTGAAAACATTATGGTATTATGACTGTAAATTAGATTATTTTGGATGAGTAGTCTCAGGAAGTATCAAACATCAAAATCATTGATTTTGGATTTAGTCGATATTTGCAGAAGGCAAGTCATGATGAAAGCGATGGTTTATGTTTGTATATGTAGATTTATTAGCAGGAACACCAAATTACATCGCGCCATAAGTTCTACGAGGAGATTCAATAGGTTTTTAAATGGATAATTTTTCGATAGGCGTCATTCTCTATTATATGTACCACTGTTCTTATTCAGGCTTACAAATACCTTACCATTTAACGATTACACAATAACGGATGTCCTGAAAAATACGATGACTGGGTAATACAAATTTAGTGACAAGAGAGCTCTTTCATCAGAGGCCATCGATTTGGTCAATCAATTTTTGAAAAACGATCCCAAGGAACGAATTTCTCTAAATACCGCCATCAAACATCCTTGGTTCGATATAATGAAGCAACCAAGAAAGCAAGAGAGAAAATTAAGAAGTAGAGTATCTTCAAAACGAATACCTTTTTGAGCACGATCTATTTACGGTTGTGTCATCTCATATTTTTTGCTTTGATCATAGTAATTCTCAGGTCAATTAGTAAATTTAATAATATTCCATATTCTATAAATAGAAGTATGAGCAAAATAGATAAAATTAAAGAAAAATATGTGAGTGATACAGAACTAATGGCGTCTAAGGCGAGATTCGGCTATTTTAGTATACTACCCTCGAAAGCTACAGCCGTCACTGAGTTTTAGCCAGTTAAACGTAAAAATTAAACTACTCAGCTAATCGTGATAATGATGGAAAAGTACATACAGAGCCTAGAAACATATACGGAGGATTAACATCAACAGGTTCATTGAAGAAAAATTTCTTTTCTTATATTCCTTCAGCTATCACTGGTTCACCCTTCCAAGATCCTGGTAAACACGAACGCTTGCAGGAGTTATCTTAAAGTAAAAAATGGCAAGGAAAAGATATCTATAAACCAGCTAAGCTTAGCAGTACAATGTAAATTGAGGTTTATTCAGAATATCAGCTGCATATGAGTACATAAGCCCGACTGATCTAAAAAAATAGGCAAAAAGTCACAGAAATGCATAGGGAAAGGTGATTACTCAGAATAGCAATGTGCTTACAAGTCCAACGTCTAAATTGGAGTTTCAAAAACTGAAAGAGTTTAGGTATGTGGGGTGTCCTCCATAAAAAAATGATATAAAAGTACATGAGAAGAAGTAGGATGATACAAAAGGATAAAATAAACCTGAGGAGCCTTTTAAAATTGGTGCTCCAAAATGTAAACTCTTCTATTCGTATTCGCAGACGTATTTCGATGCAGATTTAAAAAGGAAAGAAGAAAAAAAGGATGAGACAATCAAAATTGCTCATTAAGCTCCTTTTAAACCTAGCTGCATCTCCCCTGGAAAAGATTTCTCTCCCTTAGTCTATACATAAGAAGGTAAAGGAAAGACTGAGATTAAGCTGGAAAGAAAAGAGAATAAATCGAATTAAGCTCATTTCAAGTACATTTGGATAAATATAGGTTGACTAAAATTGAAACTAACTCAAAACCGACACCCTCCATTGCCTATTCAAAAATCAATGTTCTCAGAGGAATAAGATGATTAATACTACTTTATTTTCTAATATTCGACTATAAAAGTCATCATTATTCCGTTTTAATTTATTGGTGGCTCCTTGGGAGTTTATAAAAGTAATACTTTCATATATTAAAATAAAGGGATAAATTTTCGAAGGCTTCCGTCTAAAGTGAAATTTGCTTTCTTCCATGGGCACAATTAACTGCTATTTTGGTTCCTTTTGGTCAATAGCCTAACACTTTTACTGATACTTGGACAGATACTTTAGAAAGGGTGTCTTACATAATTTTATTCGTTATTGCTCTCAAGAGTTCGCTAGGATTCAAAGTTGAAAGTGAGCTTATGGCAATTAATTAATTCAAAATTTAGGTATTAAGTAAATCAACAACATACTATTCTGCCATCCTCAACCACTCTTCACTTTCTGATAATTAAAAATAAAAGAATAGACAGAAAACTATAAACAATTCTCCTAATCGCAGCTAATTGATTAAAACACACTAAAAAAGCCTAAGATATAGCCGCTGAAGACAAATGAACCTTTTTTATTTTTTTTGAATGATTATTCACAAAATAAAAAGACAAATTTTGAAATTTGAAGCAGTTCCTTCTTAAATAATTTAAGCGGGCAATCATAAATTGATGAAGATAAATGAACTTGAAACACTCAAATCAAAGAAAAACTCAGATATTATCGGCATTACTTTAAAATTGGCTTTTAGTTCAAAAGAAGGCCCATAATTAAATACCAAAGCAAACCTATTAATAAGGCCGCTGAATGTGTAAAAATTTATATTTTGAGTTGGTACATGTAAAGCACTTACGATCAATAGAACCTTCCGCTGGTTCAGAATGTGGTGTCCTTTGCCAAATTGAGCTAAAATGATCTAGATCTCAAGCTCATTGCATAAAAGGTTGGAGGATGCCGCTACAATAAAAAGCGTTTTCCTGCTGTCATCCTCAGAAAGACCAAACCCAAAAGCACCATCCTTGTCTTTAAATCAGGAAGGATGATCATTATTGGATCTGAGTCTGAGGCTGATGCAGAAAAGGCTGCTAAGCTGTCCATCAAGGATATTCAAAAGTTGTTAGCCACAAAAATCAGGATGACTGAATTTAGAGTCACTAATATTGTGGCCAATGCTGATCTTGGCTGTAAGATTGACATCGGAAAATTATGCGAAGAGCGCAATGTTGTTCGCAATGAGAACTTTCCAGGTGTGGTCTACAAGCAGATGGAACATGTCAAGTCAGCCCTAATTTTTGCTTCAGGTAAAGTTGTTTTTACCGGAGCAAAGAACAAAGATTCTATTGATAATGCCTACAATGAACTCAAAAAGAAAATGGAGAAGTTTAAGAAACTACCATGACTTGTTTTTTATGAGAAGTTAATGACTCATTCTCTACTTATTTGATTATTTTCTTGAATAAAGCGAATGACTTCTTTTATTTGATCATTTATTTTCGTTTATTTTTTTACCTTTATGAGAACAATGCTTCGAGGATTTAATTGCGAATTGCGAAATAACAAATAATAATAAAATACTTATTTTAATGGAAATACTATTAACAATGGGCTCATGGATCACTCCATCTTTGCTCACTATATTCAGATACGTGACCTTCTACCTGCTCGAAACTGTTGTCAGCATTCTTTTGGTCTACCCTCTAAATCTCATCATCGTATCAGTTTTAATTCTGATGTGTTTGCGGAACATTATAAGGAGGTACAAAAGAAAAGATATACAAATAACAAAATTCTAATTATCGGAACTTCATTAAAAATATAAAGGGGAGATATATCTGTTCCAAAAAGAATCAAAACAAATAAATGATTCGGCAAAAACTATGTGTAAATAATATGAAAATGAGCCCAAGATATATTAACTCAGCAGAAAATAAATAGAAGACTTACACAAGACAGAGGACTTATTATCTAAATAAATTTAAATATTGTTGTAAAAAGTATCAATAAGCAACGATCTATTGGAGGAAACCCAAATGCTTGAGCAATAAATGGATTAAAGTTTAAGTGATTTATAAACTGAAGTGGATCAAGTCATTAGTGATTTTTATAAAATTGATTGAAGGCGCTAAATCATAAAAATTTATCCACATAGTTTGTAAGGGTTTTCATGATTCCTGCTTTTTTGTTGTGTTCCTCCTTTTCTTCTGTCTTCTATATTTACTTTTTCTTTTCTTTCATTCTTTCTGGATGTTTATCTTTCTAATGTCCTGACTTTTTTTCCGTTAATCGTTTTTTCTAAAGTGCTTTTTTGGCGATGGCTGCATGTTCTTTAAAATTTTTATTTTTAAACTACAAAAACAGTTGATTTGTGATTTCAATAACTTTGTTTATATTGATGTAATCTCGAATATTCTGTAAGTATCCTAAAATAAAAGTGAAATCGTTCTGCAAGATTATCTATTTGCACGACACCATTATCGCAATAGCAAAAAAGTTTATGTACTGCTGGCGATGGTCTGATGAAAAAATACTTTCCCAAATTCTTAAAATATCGAAGAGGAGAAAATCCTGAGCATAGAGGAGTGTAATCCATCGAAAGCAATAGAAAATAGGATCAATCTTCAAATGTTATAATCGACTCCAAATAGCAGGCTAAATGACCTTTATAGGTTTATCTGTACCACAAGCATTTCGTTAACATCATTTAACTTACCATAAATTCCAGTTTAGCTCTTATCCATATCCTTGATATGCAGTTCAATAATGTCACTAATGGCATTGTTGAACATAAAGAAGCAAGAAGCTTACTCAACAGCGTTAGCAGGCTTAGCTGCATTAACCAGATAAAAAATTGGAGCCAAAATTTCATTCATGCCTTGCACATATAGAATTTTAGGATTAAGCTTAGCATAAATATAGAGTATGCGAGTCATGTAGTCATATCGGTAAGTTTTGCGCTGTTTCTATTTGTTATTTAAAAACTAGTGATAAGCTTACTCATTATCTCCATTGATGAGTTTAAATTTTTATCTTCTCGCACTTGTTAGATATGGTATCATTATCTACTAGCTTTGCGTCACAAAAAAAGACATTTATGATTGAGTCCGTGATGTGTCTTTTTCTATTTGCTACCATATGGCGTAGTCTGATTATAGTTATTTGAGACGAGGGTGATCCTTTTTTAAATGTAAAGGATATCCTTCAAACTTTTATTTCGGCAAAAACGAGTTAACAAAATCATAGTATGTCTTAGTTTATCTTTCGATGACTGCTTACCATTTTGATTTATCTTCAGGCAAATATCCTAAAATTATTTTCCAGCAATACTATCTGATTGTGGCGGCTTAATCAGGAATTCCTTGAGAAAGACAAATTTTTAACTATTTTAGATCAATTGTTTTGCAATTTAATATGCTGATCAATTTTGAGACCTTTTTGGCGATGTACGGAGATAGTCCGTCGGTCGTAAACTAAAGTTTAAGACTTTGCTTTTCATGGTTTTAATAAGAAGGCTGTTAGTGAATGGTAGGTTTCATCATATAGCCAAGACCAAGCAGATCTTCGTCCATTATTTTCGAATGTCTAATCAAATTAATGAAGGATTAAAGTTTAAATTTAGGATAAAGACAATATTATTAAAAGTTATCAAAATAATTAATGATCAAGCATCTTTATGAGTCATCATCAACCATCAAATCAATATATAAAAACATTCATCCAAAGTAAAATGCCAATTGAAAACACATTAAATATAGAGTAATGAAAAAGAAAGAAGGATTGCCCAAAGTATTAGAGCAAATGGTAGACCTAACCAAACAAGATGAGTCTGGAATCACTCACATTCAGGAGCAGTTAATAGTAAATCATCAGATATATAGAAAATGCCTCACCTTGCCCTGGTAACATCCAAATACTTCATGAACTTGAGTAAATACTGCCTTACTTTTTATCACAGTTACAAAAGGAATAGTAAATAGTTGATCAAAAATAAAATGAAGGGCAATATTCGAAGCAAAGCTAATAGATAAGATCTATAAAAGATTCCATTAAAAAAGCCATTGACAGCATATATCCTCTACTTTCAAGATAGGGTTTCAATTTTCCAATCAAAATATCCAAGTACTCCAATTATAAGATAGATTATACTATTTCTTAATTAACTCGGCTTATAGCTAAAGAATGGAAATAGCAAGAGCCATCTATCAAGAATCCATATATAGAAAGAGCTGCCAACGATCGAAAACGTTATGAAAATGAACGGACTGATCAAAAACTAAAACAGCAGAAAAAGATACCCTAACCAGTAAAAAAATAACCTTCGAGTGAGCAATCGTCAGAGTATGAACAAAAGGAGGTGCCTTCATAAGAAAGGCCTGAAGAAGACTCGTTGGGATAACTAATTTGATTTTTTGAAGTTTATTACATAGAAAAGTATAATTCTTATTAATAAAATATATGAGTATAGTCAATAACTGTTTAGAGTATTTGCTTGGAGTAGCCGAGAAGATAATTGCCAAATGCGTAGACAAGCAGACATCATAAAAATATTTTAACCTTAAAGAACAGGTTATGGAAAAATTTACAGTTTAGCTACGAAACTCAACTATTAGTGGACTCAGTTCTGATAAAGAAAATAACAAGTCCTCTAGAGTACTCAGGATGTCAACTATCAGCAATAACAGCACTGGAAAATCTAAGAAAGCAACAACAACACGACAGTCAATAGGAAAGAGCATAAAAAATAAAAAGAATGACTAACTTGAAAGAGTAAATGTATAGTATTTGGGATATAAAACGAATTCTAAACATATTAATAGTTAAAACTCCTCAGTCGGAGTCAAATAGTACTCAGTACTACTTCATATGGCCTCAATCATAAAAAATGCATAGTCTTGTCCTAGCATGCTAAAAACAATAACATTTAAACCAAATAATTTTAGCAAGTAGGTTGATGTTGTTGCACAAGCAATAGCTTCATCTCTTACTTCAATATATTAGGTAATTCACAATTAGTAATCATCTTCAACAGGGGAAATAACTCCATAATAACAGAATCCTTCAAAAATAAACTAACTTATAATTGATAACAAATGGTTGTTATCTAAATTATAAGCAATTATAAATGAAAATATAATTCTGCGCAGAATGAGTGGACTAAAAGTTAATGATTGACAAATCAATTATCTTTTATAAGTATTCAAATCATTTGGCTATTTTTTTATGGTTAATCTGGGGAGTAAATGTGATATCTGATTCTGTCTTTCTCTTTACAAGTCCGCGCTGATCAATTGGTAGCCTTTGCTGTCCAGATACCATTTTTTAGCTTTTTGGATTGAGTTTGGGCTGGAAAGTAATCCCTTCAAGTTATTTGGATTGTTTGGCTTCTACTTTTTGCCTATTATCCTCCTATTTCTTTTATTTCCATCTCTGCATTTCATTATAATATTGGTCATAGGTTCGAACTGTATCAGGCCTTTTGGCATGCCTATTGTATTCCTCGATAAAAGAAGCCATTTGCTCCTCTTCCTGTTTAATCTTAGTGACTTCCAACTCATAAACTTTCTTTTTCTTATCCTAAACGATCTTTTAAAATCGTGTATAAATAGGTTCATATCCTGTTTCTTTGGTAATTCTCTCAGATTTTTTATCAATAGTGGGCTTATTTTTCACTTATTTAATACTATATTAAGATACAGGTACCTTTATTTTTAAAGTTCTTCTTTCTTCCTGTCAATATCTTTCCTCTTTTTAATTTAGCACTCCTCAAATCTACGAATTAAACCATGACCACTTCCCATCGTTTTATTTAACTTTTTTGTTTAGCTTGAAATTTTATTTAGAGCAGATTGAAGTTTGAGGGTAAGCTCATTATAATTATTCATATCTGTTTCTTATGATTCATCTGCATGAGTCTCTTACTGATAGATCATTTTAATGTTTTTGCTTTTGGGAGTGTGTGGAAACGGCAGGACAGGCATAGATTGAGGAGAAAACGTTTTGCCATAACTTCGGGATTATTTCTTCACCTCTTTTTGAGTTTGATTTACTCCTTGCTTCTTTTCATCATTTGCAGCTCCAACAAAGGGATCTTCTTAATTTTGAGTTGATTCATATGCAATCACCTCCTACACTGTTTAGAGTGGATGATCAGGTTATTGATGATAAAAAGTGAAATTTGATGACGGATCTGTGGAAATTTAATGTGTTTAACAATACATGAACGGAGAATGAGTTATCTTTGTTAGATGTAATTGTAAATAAATATATTTAAAGGAAAATAAAGAAGCAATTTATCATCAGGTTTCAAATCAATTAAAACAGATAATGCTGATAAATAACTATAAGTTAAAAACATTAAAAGGATTAAATCTTTTAGCAACAGAGACAAATAAATTTTAAAGAATGAATTCAGAAACATGAAATAAATTCGAAGATATCGCCATAGGAGATTAATGAGACTATTAACATAAAAATAAAATCAAAAATCAAAGCAGCTGATAATATTATGGAACAAATCAAAGTTAAATATAATAAAATTAAATTATCCATATAAATACTCATTCGTTAAATTTGAAGGCAAATCTATCATTTGAATCCAAAGGCTGGCTTCTCACATACTCCGCATGTATTGCCTAGAGCAAGTCTGATAAAACCATATTCTCCCCATCTGACTCCCCATGAATTCTTTATCTTCCAAGAATCTGAAGCAATTCCAATTAAATATACATCGTGGTTCACCTCTGTGCTTGTGCAGCCATTGTAGATTCCTGATTTATAAGTCTGCCATTGAAGGGCGTTTACGGCAACAGTCATAGGACCATCATAAAGTGCATTTTTAATGTTATCACAACCATTGAATTCAACATGAGTGTAAGCTGGCTTGTAGTCGCCTGTTGATTTTTGACAAATGCCTTTTGTGGCACGGTAGGGGTATGAGGCTTCAGTGTTAAGTCCATTTTCTCTAATATAAGTTAATGTTCCATTTCTACTTCCTCCTTGACAGCCAAAAGTTGTATAGCTTGCTGAACAATCAAGAATTTGTTGTTCTGAAAGAGTATAATTCTTACTCTGGAACAAATAGAAGCTTTAAATCAAACTGGTAGAGCAAAATGCATAACCAGCGTCGCAGTTTCCTTGATCCCTGACTGGACTCACCTTGCCTAAGGCATGCCAATCAATTTATTGAAGGACTTCTGACATCTAATTTTC
>Ga0302280_1003787_pt1 | contig 10712 bp, 8 predicted proteins | sample III_Fen_E1_1_FD_198771 | JGI IMG/M metagenome (GOLD analysis project Ga0302280, IMG submission 198771) | Peat permafrost microbial communities from Stordalen Mire near Abisko, Sweden - III_Fen_E1_1 | ecosystem: Environmental > Terrestrial > Soil > Wetlands > Permafrost | place: Sweden: Abisko...
AGTTGAAGAACACTTATATTTTTACGCTAGACTGAGAGGAGTCAGTGGTAAGGAAGAGAAACAAAAAGTGCAGGAAACTCTTGAGGAAGTTAACCTAACTAATGAGCGTTCATACAAGGTAACACAACTATCAGGAGGTATGAAGCGAAGACTATCAATTGGCATTAGTCTGGTCGGTGATTTAAGAATTGTTTTTATGGATTAACCAACCACAGGTCTAGATCCTTAAAACCGCCGTCATCTTTGGTAGGTCTTGGCAAAATGCAGAGATAAAAGATCTCTTTTCCTCACTACTCACATGATGGAATAGGCTGAGGCCCTGTGCGATAAAATTGGAATAATTACGAATGGTACTATTAGAACATTGGGTGATCAATTCAAACTCAAAGAGATCTATGGTAAAGGATATTTTATATCGATTGGCGTAGAATTATAAAAATCAATGGGCCATTATGACATTAAAATTGATGATGAAGAGTCAGTAGACTCAAATTATTCACCAGCCTTCAATAACACTTCAGTTATGACAGAAAATTAAGTTAAATCAACTGAGGACTATCGAACTAATAGATAAAAAATTGATCATTTAAAGGAGAAAATGTTAAATATGTTTCATCCGGCTGCAGTAAGCAAATAAATAAGTGGCTTGGTTAAAATAAATGTGGGGACTGCTAAAGTTTCATAGATTCTGTAAAATCTAAAACTTTTAAGAAGATAAAATATTAATTTTGAGTGGGCAATTAGTGACAGTACTCTTTAGGATGTTTTTTTATAAGTAATTTCCCAGTTTGACAGTTAGTAAAAACCCTCCCTCCTAGATAGTCTTAATTCATAATGATTATTCTATAAATTATTGTATTATCTATTATTTTTCTTCTCTATTCGTGACATTTTAATTATATATATTTTAAATTTAGCATTGCCATGTCTCTGTACATTTTTAGGAAATAATTTGGGCATTTTTCCAAATATATTGATTATCTTTAAGATTATTTTAATATAATATTAAGTAGTATGTTGTATCATGATCTAATTATGGTCCAACCGAAAAAATATTGTAAAAGCATAAAAATTATTATATCAAGAGTTAAAAAGAAAACTGCCTCGAATTGACATAGAAATGCCTCTCTTCGGGCAGTTTGTCATAGAAGACCGTGTGGATCGATATCCTTCTTCACTAGTCACAAAGGTAAGTCCATCCTACACCATTATTTTTGGCCGATCTTGATGATGAAGTGCATCTATCTTTCGTAATTGTTTATGTCCCTTGTATGAATTATAAAGTTCCATAACATTTTACTCTTTAACAACAATATCGGAACTACTATAGACGAACATAATAGGCACATCCACCAACAAGTTGAGGTACATCATGAAGTCTGTCTGGAATATATTATGTCCAACTGCTTCTTCTAATTTGCCCTCCACCAAATACAGAACTATTGAGATTATAAATCCCGGTAAGTTTTTGTTATTATGTTCTGCCACATTCCGAATCACCTCAATAAAAAAATAGTTTACTTCTTTTAAGTTGCGAAATGGCGTGTCAAGCACTAAGGAATATATCTATCGAGGATGTAGTGATGCATACATCATCGCTAGAGAAGCCCCCATACTTCGACCCCAAAGAGCAATTTTATGAGCTTTATATCTCTTTTTTATCTACTTCACTACACAGTCAATATCTCTTGCTTCTTTTTAACCATAAGTAACGTAGGCTCCTTCGCTTTTCCCACAAGCTGCGAAATCGAAGGCAACCAAATTGATGTTCCTACTCACAAGTTGAAGTGCTTCCATTTTATGACCTCCATTACCATGGAGATATAGAACTGTAGGTAACTATTCAAAGTTACTGGGAAAGACAATGACTGACAATCTTTCTTGAATTTCGTTGAGAACGTAAAATTCCTAAAACTTAACATTATTTCTCTTGAATCTGCGTTCAACTTAATAGACTAAGATTTACTTAGATCTTTTTCATTGATTTAATTGTGTCTTGTTGGGCAGATGATCTTTTTGCACATGGCGTCGAATGCTTTGAAAAATGTCATTCTGTTTATTCAAATATAACTTTATAGTAATAGTGAATTCAGTCAAGAGTATTGATATTTGATAGCATTTGATTGCAGTTATAAGGTATAAATAATAGTGGACTTCTTTTTTAGTATTCATTAATCATTTTTTGCTGTATATCAAAATTATGGTTAAGTTATAGCCCGGCGCATAATATAATTTTGAACAATATCCTATGACTTTATATTAAATTTTCAATCTTAATTTAGTTTAGTCCTTTTTTTTAATTAAAAAATATTCGTTTTAGCTGATCTATTTTAACCAAAATCAGAAGCATTATATTACTGACTTTATTTTATATGAGCCTTTGCAGTTTAATTTATGAATTAAAAGACGAAATAACACAGTTCATGCATAATTAATAATCATAAATTTGTAGATTTGCCAAAAAACGGATAGCCTCGCTCAATGCTATCTTAGATTCTTTGATTATTATATATATTTATATAATTATTTTGAATAGCCTATCAATGTCTTCTAAATCTTTAAAATCATATTCGTACCACTTTCGAAATGTTCACTTCAATTCACCATTAACCGAGACTCTTTAACATCATTCAAATATGGAAAATTCAACACATGTCGATAAGAAAAAATTAAGCAGCCTCAACAGATATCAGTCATAAAAATGCATTAACTTATAAAATGCAGATAATTAACATAAAATCAATCCAATATCAGACAGATACAGTCAGCCTACATCAAGATATACATTTTCAATGCTAGGCAAAGAGCAAAAAGCATAGAAATTAATGAAAAAAATGGGCAGTAATGAAATAAAGAAAAATGATAGCTTTGATATCAAAAATGCAAATATGCCCTTGCAAATAAGAGATATTGTAGAAGAAAAGCACATATTGGATTTTTAAAATTAATAAAATCGTCAAAGTATAATTGTATAAAAATAAGAAAATAAAAATAACCCAAATGATTTAACTGAGAAAAATATTTGCTTAATAGGTAATTAATGCTCAATTATAGGGAAGCTATAATCAACGGAATAATTTTAACAAACTAGGCTACATAATATTTAATTAGCGGTCAGAGTTAAATCATTAGAACTACAGATAACGAAGAAAGATAATCAAATTGGAGATTTAACTACAGAAATTGTGAAATTAACAAATAGAATACAGCTCAAAGCAGAAATACTGGTTGAAAATGAAAATACTTCAAACTAGAACAGGAAGGCTTTTAATCTATCTATTCAATCCAATATTGTCTCACTTATATTTGAGCACACTCCTGCAAATGATAAGAGGAAAGATATTCTTTTATGTTTCGAAAAGGAGTATAAATAAATTCTTTCAATTTTCTAAATATAACCCACAGAGTAGTTTTGCCACGAAGTACTACTGATGCAAATTTAGCAATCCAAAAATCATCTGAAAGAGTTGACCGATGAGCTGAACTAATACAAATAAAAGTTGGAATAACATTTATCACTAGCTAAACATTTTGAGATAAGTCAATAATAGAAAGTGAAACTGGTTTAGTTAAATAATATTCTTCAATAGGAACTAATCAAATATTGTGAAATGCTTGAGGAAAGTAATGAATAAATATTAAGACTTCAATGTGAGCGTCTCAATTCCAAATTTAATGAAACAGAAGACAAAGATATTTTATGATTTAAACTATTCTTACTATTATCAGAATATAGCAGTTTTTAATATGAAATATCTTATTTCTGACTAACTGTATCCAAAAATCAAAGTAAAAATTATCAAACTTCAATCATATGCTAGAGATAAAAACGATTAATCTAATTTATCTGCTAATCATAAACAGGCATTTGATTTTTCCTGATTATGTGTGTTCTTTACTTTGATGTTATAGAAATATAAATAATAATCACGAGATGCCACCGAAACAAGTCGTCGTGGTCATGCAATAGGATTACCCCTTCGGAGAATGTGAGGAATGCTCTTCTTAAAACACAAGAGTCCTTGTCCGTAAAATATACAAAATAAAACCCCAAGAAAGAAAGAAAATATTAGAAAAAATGGGAATTTTGCGTAAACTAAAAAATGAGTACCTGGTGAAAATAGAATCAGTGTTATAAGAAGAGGAATGCATTCACCTTCTTTTTTAGTACATTCCCATCAAGCTAGAAACATGGATATCTAATATCAATGATCAATTTATCTAAAATTTTAGGGACCAGCTCATCCAGTTGTCGGAGTTTCTCGCAAATTACTCAATTAGAATCGATTTTCAACTTAAAAACATTGGAATGGACCAAAACTATGGCGCTAAATATTTCTTAGATCTCAATTTCGAAACTAACACAACCATCAATCGCTAAAAATTAAAATCCAATTACGTGAGAGAAATCAACAATCTTTTTAGACCGTACATCCTCACCAAAAATAATTAGCCTCTCTCACAAAAAAAGGAGAGTGATATGTTCAGTCCTGATAAATCAAATAAATCGTATACTAAGGATAGTGATAAATTAAAAAAGCAGCCAGTAGATTCGGCGATTTCTCCACCAACTAATAAAACTTCACCAAATAAGTAAATTGAAATCGATTTAGAAACAAATAGAAAGCTCTGTAGAAATACTATCAGGAGGTCAATATGAGTGTGGATAGTGAAAACGAAAAGATACTGCAATAATTTATGGATGTCTTAGATAATTAAGAAGAAAATAATGCCAAAAGTATTCCTGCGCCTCCGCTGCTTCAAAATAAATCTAAAAGTTAATTGTATTCACCACCATAGCCGAATCCAATGCAAAAGAAGCCAAATAATAATAATAAGCAAACTCCTTTTTTTGCTTCTAACCAACAAAATAATTCAAATTAAAAAAAAGGATCACCATAGTTACAAAAAAAATATCCACAAAAAGATCCATCTTCACTCAATCAGTCCCAGCAACTCAAGAACTATGTTCAACAAAATCAGTATACTAGCTTATCAAATAACTTAATTCCCATCAGCGCATAAAATTAATACACAAAAGCTATAGAACAAATGGGCAGAAAAAGCGAGAAAAAAAATTCAAGATAAAAATGGAGATAATCAATAAGTTTGCAAAGTCGTGTCAGTACTGTAATTTAAAAAAGTAGATAAGTAATAAAAAGATTCAAAGCCATAAAAGTTACACCCTGATAGTATATTACAAATATATACTCTTTCGATAAATAAGTTATAAAGTTAATGTAAGCTCCAAGAGCTTAATTAATTAATGTTAATTAATTATATTATTCCGACCAATAATCAGAAATTAATGTGGTAGACTTTATATCTTCCATCCATTCCATACTGAAGCAAAAATAGCAAAAATAGCATCAATAAGATATAGAGATCAGCCTGAGATTATCACTCAAAGAAGATTGTTACTTTGACGACAACTTTTCAATATGTCTGAAAAATTTTGACAATAGCCGATGTTTGTATTTGTGGATAGACAGTTGCTAAAATTAGTTATCTATGATTGGCAAGGGTTTTGCTGCATTTGTTGAGCCTGCTGGGTCTGCTGAGGAACCTGTTGCTGTTGCTATTGAGATTCTGTATGGGATGAAGATCCACCCATAACGCTCCTAACAGCTTGATGTGCCACCTCCGATCCAGCTCCAAAAGCCATTCCTTGAACAATAGTGCTTCCAATTCCACCAAGCATACTTCCTCTTTGATGGGTCTGTCCCTGCATGGGTGTTTGGCGGGCAGGCATAGGTCTCGTAGCAGGTATTGATGTACGAGTGGGCATAGGTGACGATGATCTTCCTCGAGAAAATCCTCCTCTTGAACTACTTCTGGGCATATTTATCGATCTAACTAAATTAATATTATAAATTTGTGGTAAAAATTGGATTTAAGGGAAAGAACATTCTAGAAAAATAGTTGACCTGTGACTAACTGATCAGAAATAATAAATAATATTTATATTTTTTTAATTATGATCATTTCATGCTAATCATATCTCTGCGACCATAGCTATGTCATTTTAATTGGTCATTTGATCATCTTGTTATTCACAGAAGAATATTTTTCCTTTTATTCGAATCGTCTCATTAAGTTAGTTGTCAATTACTCCTGATTTTTATTGGAGATACCAAAAAATCTTTCGAAGAAGGTCGAATGTTTACTTGTTGTCGCTTTCATTAGGATCTATATCTTTAAGTCTCCTCAACAGTATTCTCCCCAATTAATGTTCCATGAATATTGACAGTTTATCTTTGCTTTGAATCGAAGATTAGATAATCTTGAGTGATTTCTTTTAAAGCTTATAGGGTTGAAAAGTAACGTTTGGGTAACCAATATCAAAATTAATTTGATTTAGTTAAAGGATAAATGGTAGGACATATTTCTAAAAATTTTTGGGTTAATATTTATTTGAGCAAGCTTACATAAATTAAAGTACATGGTAAACATATTTTTTATCTCGAAAACTTGTTTATTATTTGCGGCATAAGATCTGCTAACAGCATTACTCTACGATGGAATTTTATAGGATTATTTTTTGTATTTATTGGGTATTAATTTTATTTAAATCGATTAAGCAATAAATGGAGACAACTTTAAGCTAGCTATTATTTTGTTTAAGGAAAACAGTGAGGAATGATTCTGTAAGACTAAGAAGACTTTAATTTCTTTAAATTTATGACTTATTAATCAACATGCTAATTAGTTGTAAAAGATGGTCACAAATGAGGACATTTTCGAAAAAATAAGAAATTTCCCTTTTAAAATAATCCAAATATTTGATTATGATTTGTTCTCTAATTTCCGTATAATCCTGAATTAGATATTTAATAATTCTGAGAATGTTGATATATAAATTTTTATCTGCCTTAACATCGAGAATAGGGATAAGAAGTAGCAAGAAGTCCTATGGTAAAGCAATTTCGGGAATTTGGTTGAGAAAATAATCGCAAAGCAATTAGGAAGCTTGAATTTGCTTTTATATGTCAGTGCTCTCTAGATTTTCTACTAGTTGATAAAAAATAATTCTTGCTTATTGTATTTTTCTATTTTTCTAGAAGTTATCCTATCTATTTTCCTCCCTTATCTATTTACTATATCTATTTGCTTTTTTATCTTACTTTGACATTAATTAATATATTATTAAAAAGCTATAATATCTTCTATATCTATAGATAACAAAAGTGGAGTCTTAAAAAATTCTTAAATAATAAGTTTAAACACTCGTACAACATAAAACGTAACATAAGATAAAGTTCAAGAAAGACATTGCCAATTAAACATATTTTAACTTATCCTTGTACATTAAACTATTACATTCATCACTAAAAATTAATCCTTACTTAAAATTATCATAATTTTATTGATGTACCTTTTCACTTCAGAAACAACAAAGAATACCAATTTTCTCATCATCATCAACAGTTTTTGAATTTTGTCATGGCTAAAAAATTATTATCACCTTAAAAATATGGAGTATTAAAATGAGGTATTAAAAATTTTAAATCAAATCAATTGTATTATTCTTCCCAAAATATTAAATTTATATTTTTCATAGATCAAAAATGTTAGGGTTGAAATTTGGTTGAATGAGTTATCTGCATAAATATACATTTTGATTTTTAAGAATTCAAAATTATTGATCAATTCTTCATTATTAATTAGTAAGTAAATTATATAAATATTGAAGATTATTTTATTCAATAGCAATACTTGTTGTTGGATTATCATAAATATTTTTCATAGGTTACCCTAATATTTAATTATGAATTCCTTTAAATTATTTTATATTTGATTTCAAAAAGGACAATTGTAAAAAGTTAAGTTAATTCGCACATGTCCAATATCAATAATAAATAATTGTTAACCATTTTTACTGTTATTTATTTCTCAGGAATTACATCAAGTTATAAGTTTTATAAATATGAAAAGAAAGGATTCCATCGACAAAGGTCGAGCTAATAAAGACTTGGCCAATCAGCTTAAAGCCAGACTCTTTGATAAGGGTAAATAGAAATCAAAATAGGTTTCAGTTACGGCACCCTTCCTTCCGTCAAGAGATAAATCAAAAACTATAATGATTTAGGTTCCAATAAAAATACTGCTCTCGTCATTACCATGGGTAAAAGTGAATCAAACAACAAAATTACGAAGGAGCAATCTACTGTTTTTAAAAAGACTTCCAATGTTTAATCATATAAGAACAAATTTGAAAAGATGGAAACGCCCATCATTAAAAATGAATAATAGGACGATAAGGATCAAGCCAGCAATTTAACAATTAGCAGAATTCCATCAGCTTAAAGAATAAGAGGAAATTCAAGAAATAATTCAAGAGTAGAGCTGAGAGTTTCCAAAAGTACTTATAGAATACTGTCAACGACAGGACAGCATTTCAATCGAGAGCCAACAGTTCAGCCTATCGTTCAGATGAAAACTTTGGAACGTATCCAAACTGCAAAATCCCGCACAAACGAAGGATAATTGAGGCGAACACGTGTATTGATGGACAAAATAGCTGGAAAGCATCTCATATAAAATAAGCAACTGAAAATTTAAACAGTATAGAGTAATTTTCATCCAGAGGTCACACAATCATAAAAATTGATAAAAATTATATCTCAGCCTGATAGTGAATAGATTATATATCGCCCTGTGAAGCAGTTAGATAGATATATTGAGCTTATCCTTAAAAATGTAGCCTACATTGACGAGTTTATCTATCTGAAAAAATCAAAAAATTATGAAGTAGATCCCTATGATTTGGAGGTGATCGACTATAGTACCCTAAAAAGATAAGAAAAAGAAGGTTTGAGGGAATATTACACGATCAGCAAAAAAGGTTTGTGCCATTACTTTGAGAACAATCCTAAATAATTTATCTATTTGCATAACTGGCTGGAAGAAAGAAATAGCTTTGATCGAATTAAATCCCTAAATTTTTTTCGCCAATTTAGAAAGTGGAAAACTCTGAAAATGTGGCACAAAATAATAATGAAAGAGAAGATATAAACCTACTCTGAAATATTAAAAGAAAGACTTTTCTTTTTGAACGATAATCTGCGTGCAACTCTTCTGTCCATCCGCTCAAAAATATTCTAATTATAAGACCTTCGAATATTGACTTATACTGCTCAAGGAAATTACAATACAGAAACTAGTTATGATTTGTAAGATTTCGCAAAAGTCCAAAAAAAGAATCGACATAAACTAAAAGAAGCAATAAAATATTGTTCAGCGAGCTGCCGATAGTATGTTAAAAATGGATTTCAAAAAAGCATTGATATTCTTAGAGTTCAAAATAAAACCAATTATGCTGCTAAACCAAACAACAACAATCCAGAACCAATACCTAAAAAATTACAAAAAAGCTATGGACCCAGCTCCAAAGAAGCTGCTTATGAAAAGCTTAAATTTCCTGATAATATGAACTACGAAATGAGAAGCAGACTGAGAAGTGAGTGCATGAAGTTTCTGAAATTTAGTTATTTAGTTGATTTTTTGGCTATGAGTTCTCTTAAAAATATTTACAAGAGCAGTATTGAAGAATTAAAGAGTTTTCTTCACACAAAAATTGATGAGCCAGACATTTTCTTTTTAAGATAAAACACAAAATAAATTAAAAGTACTATATAACCTCTATTTAATGTGACCATTCATCATGAGATAAGAGATATCCCTTCTTTATACAAGGAAAAAATTGATCCATTTTTGCTTCCTCCTTCAGGCACCAATACCATTGCTGATTTTAAAATACTTGCACATGTTAGTCTTAAAGTACCTAAAAAGGATAAAAATCTTAAAATTTTGGATGATGATTCGGACTTCGAGGATAATAATGTTTTTTAATTACCAGTGCCTCCCAAACTCTGCCCGTTGTGGCTAAAATTGATGCCAAGTGTCTAAATGCATTATCTTGAAATTAGCAATTGCCTAGAGTAAGGTTTAGATACTCTCTAAAATTTTTAGCGATGGAGCAAACATGAAGATATGAGTATTTACATGGATATTCTTGAGGAATGGGATGATAAAATATCAGACTCAAAAACAATAGAAGATAAAAATCTACATCCCATCGATTGGATTGACCCCAGCATTAACTAGCATAACAAAAAAGAGATAAAATATATGTTAGAAGAGTCTTTCAACTAAATCACTCACTTTGTCTATGCAATTTTCTAAAATTATTTGAGAATGTTTTGGGAGAACCAACAAATAAATTATTAATTATTTACTCATGAACTTCTATCTGATCCTAGTGATTCTGTACAATATACCTTGTAGCATTTGGTTTATCAAAAATAACTCGTGAGCAAAGAACTACCATATTTAATTGATAAGGAAATGCTGAGAGTGAGTGCTTTTGACATTAAAAAAATGTTGTAGCCAAGGCCTAATGAGATATTAAATCGTATTTATTTGAGTATACCCACTTAGATAAAAAGGAGATCATCTGAAATTGCAAAATATTTAGAAGAATCTATAAGATCTTTGAAAGCATCAACAGCAAATGTCTCAGATTTTGTAAAACAGATGAAGAGTTTTAAAGCAATTGATAAAAAATTACCAAAAATCAAAGATAAAATCTCCTATATCGGGCAGGTTATCAATATTTTGGAAACTCTCAAACCTCATATCATTGGACTAGATAAGGATGTCTCTAAAGTATGGAAAAACTATCAAACTCAGCTTTTGCAAGACATGATCAG
>Ga0302280_1003791_pt1 | contig 10704 bp, 17 predicted proteins | sample III_Fen_E1_1_FD_198771 | JGI IMG/M metagenome (GOLD analysis project Ga0302280, IMG submission 198771) | Peat permafrost microbial communities from Stordalen Mire near Abisko, Sweden - III_Fen_E1_1 | ecosystem: Environmental > Terrestrial > Soil > Wetlands > Permafrost | place: Sweden: Abisko...
CGCAGCGAAATTTCTTCTTTTCCTTGCGGTATACTTCTTCGGTTTGGATGTAAACCTGTGCCATGTTTGCTCCTAAAAATCCTCTTGCGTTAGACCTTGTAAAAACTTCAAAACATCCTCGAATAAGACGGTTTCTCCATCCTTGTCTTCCTCGAAATGCTCAGAATGGATTACGCGATAACGCTTCAAGGAAGAAAGTTTGTCTTCCCAACCCATCGTGTATACTTTCCCGTTATCTCCAACTAACATGACGCCTCCCAACTTGGTGGCTACTCGTCGAGTCGAACGACGTTCCATCGCTCTTCGGGCGATTGCTAAATAACCGTACTAGCTCAGTAGCCACAACTCATTCTGCTAAATCATCTGCCTTCGTCATAGCAAACCATTCGTTATCACTAAATACAAAATGGCGACCATCAGAGAAATCAAAACTTACGGTATCAGAGCTTCGACAATGAGTACATGTTACAGTCTCTACCGTTACCGATCCGTAACTTCCTTCTTGGTCGTACTCTACCGGCTTACTTGTACTCCTACTCATGTAAATCTCCTAGAATGATGGTGGACCTAGAGGGGCTTGAGTCCTCGTTAGGTCGTGGTGGAGCCGGTAAGAATCGAACTTACATCGCCGCCGTGCAAGGGCAGAAGGTTCCCGTTACCGAATACGGCCCCAAACTTTTTCTTCCTTCCTCCGCTATACCCACCATCTCTGTAGAAGAAATGGTCGAGATCGTGACAATTCGGACATAGAATCTCTAAGTTTTCGAGATCGTTATTATGCCTATTTCGATCCCGATGATGAACTTTCAAGATTCCCACATATTCGCAATAACCGCATCTGTTGCACCTATGAGGGTTGTTCCTGAATGCAATGTCCCTATAACTGTAGGCTCCATCACTCGTACCGTACTGGGGAGGATGAATCTCCGGATGGTTGCTTTCGATCCTCTGTGCGGTATCCTTACATTTCCGTGAACAAAACACCATCCCGCTTTTGGAGTTCTGATAAGATGACGGACGTTTATCGAAACCCTTTCCACATTGATCGCATATCTCTCGTACCCGTGTGCGGCTCCCAATTCTAGAACAAGGAATACTGCAATATTTCCCTTCCCTGTGTATAGGAGCGTAGAAACTATCTCCGCATGTCTTACACTCCCGACGTGTTAGAGTCCTCATCTTACCATCGTAAGATGTTGATACGATTACATCTTCCATTCCCAGTCCTATCTGGGTTTAGAAGCTCAAACGGATAAGAATCCACCACCTGTAGAACATCTACGCTACAGGACGTTTACCACGCCGAGTTTAGCGTCCTCGACACTTACTACTTACATCTTAACACTTTCTGGTGGAGCGTATCGGCATCGAACCGATCTGTCGTCTGCATTGCGAAAGCAGTGAGCACCCCAAGCACTCCCACGCCCCACTATTAAACCTACCAAACATCATACGCCACGTTGTGCAGTTCCTTGACAGGAAAATCTTTACCCATCGCAAGCGCTACCGTGGCAGCACGTCGATACTTCCTGTTCCTTATCCTTGCCCATTCCTTACGCCCAGGCCAAGAACCCCCGTAAGCGCCAGGATAACCACACTCGTTACGCCACGGTTCGCGCTTCTCTTTCTGAATAGGATACGGCATCGTGTTCAATGTTCTGCTCATATTACCCCCTAAAGTTGGGGTGAGGGGAGAGGGTCGAACTCTCTAAAGCAAGTTCCACAGACTTGCCCCGCGCCGTTTGGGTTCCCCCACGTAAACTATGGAGCCGAATAACGGGCTTGAACCGTTCACCTTCCGATTACAGATCGGATGCTCTACCACATAAGCTAATTCGGCCTTAATCTCTTGTTACAAACCTTTGTTCACCTTCCGAGTCAGCGTACAAATACCTTCTCCATGCCGTTGTTTCAAGCGCAATGGACCGTAGTATGTTTCTACCCGTATGTACCGTAGCGGGCAATGGACGATGAAGTAATGGCATACCTGCTTCTTCTGGTGTCCTATCGTCCTTACGCCTGTTGCATTCTTGACAACAAGAAACCATATTATCCCACGAATTTCTGCCTCCACGCGACTTAGGGATAATGTGATCCAACGTCAATTCGTTACCACTTAACTTCCTACCGCAGTATTGACAGGTATTACCATCGCGAAGGTAGATGTTCTTGCGTGTGACAACTTGAAGGCGAATAGGAATATGTTTGTAAACTCGTAGCCTAATTACCGAAGGTAAATAGATACCAGGATACACTTTAATGTTAGTGGGCAGTTCAACTGTTGCCTTACCCTTGGTAAGCAAGGTTAAAGCCCTCTTCCCACTAATGAGTCTGCACGGCTCATAGCTGGCATTGAGCAACAATGTTACGTGCCTACTTAGGTTCATCGTCCTACTCGCTTTCGTTAGAACTGGGGCTGGTATCCTGAGTCGAACAGGAATAGTCCGCTTTACGAGGGCGGTGCATAGCCTCTTCTGCCATACCAGCGTTTTTACGTCTTGCAACCACGACCTTGAATACCCTACTCAAGTCGGCGGTGGCTAGGATCATTCTGTGTTCGTGCATCGTCGGCTTCCTTCCTGTTAATCGTTATGGCCGAAGTTTATTCGTATCCTCCAGCGTTTTATGTCAATCACCCAATCCCCATTGTCGCACCTTCCACCCCAATCAAACCACCTACATAAGCAGGATGGCAACGCTACTCTATGCGCTTCAATTTGCATCTTACACCTCACTTTGGAGCGGGTAACCGGCAACGATCCGGTAACATCTAGAGTGGCACTCTAGCATTCTGCCAATTGAATTATACCCGCTTATCTCGTGGTTCGGTCGCTCCGGATCGAACGGAGATTAACGCCTTCAAAGGGCATTGTCCTGCCATTGAACGACAACCGATCAAAATCTTTGGCACCCCGGCGTGGATTTGAACCACGATACTCTGCTCCAGAGGCAGAAGTCCTAAGCCGTTGAACGACCGGGATACTTAATTTTTGGCTCCACAGGAGGGACTGCAACCCCCATCTCGCTGGTTAACGGCCAGCCGCTCTAGCGTATTGAGCTACCGTGGAACATCCTAACAATCGAAAGGCCCTAAGACTTTGTTTCGTCTCAGGGCCTTTTCAGTTTTACCATTTGTGTTAGGTAGAAATCCTACTGAGACCCCGTTTTTCTTGCACGATTACCCTGTGGCGTTGTTGCCGCTGTCGGGTTGGCGTGTTGGAATCGCGTGGTCATCATGTTTTTCATTATCCCAAATCTGTTCAGCGTTGTCAAGAACTATTTTACAAACTTTGCACCCACAACAAGAATATCAGAATCGCCAGCCAGAACATTTTCGTAAAAACATTTATTATGATTCCTAGCGCGATCTCGGTTCTTGTTATAGGCATAAATGGCGGTCCTACGCAGAGTCGAACTGCGACATCAAATTAGACAGATTTGCATCATAGCCGTTAGATCATAGGACCAAACTAATTACGGGTGGCATTGCGACATCCTCGCTGTATTGGGTAGTTTCTCTCTACCACGAACTAGGTATGCATCCCTTGCAAACTTGCGAGTGAAAAGTATCCACCGTCTAGCCACGACTCCATTTCTGGACGTAAACTCAAACTTGTTGCTGTGACTTTTTATATGAGTGCCACAGCGCCCATCTCATAGGACCAAAACTTGTGCTCCGTGCGGTATAAGCTATACGAACACCCGAAACCAGATTATTCGGGATGCTCAGCTTCTCCCGTTTGACCAGAGGTTATCTGGTGCACCTCTGCGAGAGCTTCCCATGCAAACGGAGCACATCTAAAACTGTGACCGTCTTTCCGGTCTGTCAGCCCTACTCTCTGGACCAAGTTAGTGACCAAAATTCCGGTCGGATACAACCTCATTGCATAGGGTCAAGCAGGTTTCCACTTGACTTCCGAGAGTCTTCCGTATGCACTCATCTTTCGATGGCCACGATCCAGTCAACCTCTACTTTAACTCGGCGGTAGTTGTTGTCCCTGTGTGTCTATCCACACCGCCTATGCAAACCATTCGGGGATGGACCACTCCCAACCCCGCTGCACCGATTCTTTATGGTCGGTGGTTAATCTGGAAGCGGGTGCTGGATTTGAACCAGCGGCCTGAACGTTATGGGCGTTCCGAGATAACCAGACTTCTCCAACCCGCATCAACAATTCAAAGAGTACATCTGTCCTATCCGCTTGTCAAGAGTAATCTGCGCTTATTCTATGGTGCGCGTGCCAGGACTCGAACCTAGGGTGTTTACCGCTATGGGTCGCAGCTTTACAGGCTGCTTCTGTCGCCACTGAGACACACACGCACATCATGGAGGATCGTAGCTGAGTTCAACAGCCTTCCCTTACGGGAGCCACCGGGTTCAGGCCGGTTTGCCTTAGCGAAAGCGGTACGATCCAAACTTGGCGGTATCGGCGTGATTCCAACACGCAAAGGCTTTCACCTTGTTCCTTTTCGAGAGGAGTGGGCCTAGCAATGCCCAACGATACCAACACTGGCGGGAAGCAGGAGAACCCGAGTCCCATTCCTTACGGAACCACACGATTTCCAGTCGTGGCCTATCACCTGATAGGTTTACTTCCCAAAACTATGGCGGGGTAGACAGGTCTCGATCCTGCACGTCTCTTTTCAGAGGACAACGGTTTAGCAAACCGCCCGAATTGCCAATTCTCGCACTACCCCGTAAATCTGGTGCTGACGAGGGGCATCGAACCCCTATGCTACTTAATTTCGCACGGCTTTTTGAGAACCGCGTGTATACCAATTCCACCACGTCAGCAAAACTATGGTGCCCGAAGGGGGACTTGAACCCCCAAACCTTTCGGCGAACGCTCCTAAGGCGTTTGTGTTTTCGATTTCACCATTCGGGCACATCTAAACTTGGACAGTCGGGTGGGATTTCAACCCACGATTAGCAAGGTTGCAGCTTGCCGCGTTTGAGCACTTCGCCACCGACTGATGGTAGGGGATGAGACAGTTTTTTCGACCTTCCAAAACCATCCCATTTCCCAAATAAACCTTTTTCTTTTGCTTCCTTTACTGCGCTCGATATATGCATCCACGCTTCGTATGGCATGTCGCGGCGCATATAATTGCATCGAGAACAGCATGGTACTACATTACTTTTCATGTGTCCCTTTAAGTTGTCAATCCTATCAAGAGAAACACGCAATTGATTTTCTCCGCAATATGTACATGAACTTGCAATAGCACTCTTCACAAAATCCACATCGAGATCATTACTAAAACCTCGTTTCTTGTCGGATTTGTTAATATCTCTAAGTAAAACTACGGCGAGATTAGCTGGTTTTGTGCGATAGCGTTGATTACGTTCACGCTGTTTTTCCGGGTTCTTAGTGTGCGCTTTCACAATTCTCCGGTTATCACATATTGAACAGTCGTATTTTCTATATACGGCTCTTGGTGTGCGTTTCCTAATAGGAAATTGCTCAATATCTTTTTCTTCCCCACACGTTTTACACGTTCTCATCTGCGTATTTCCTCATTAGTTTGGTGGGGGTGAACGGTGTCGAACCGATCCTGAACCGGGTTTAGGCCGATTTCCTCTGCCAACGTGGGATACACCCCCAAAACAAAACCCTCAGATTTGTGGTCTGAGGGCGGTTGAACCTGATTTAAACTTTGGCTCACACACGCCTCTCCACGCACAGCAAATAGCTGAGTGAGGATAAAGAGCGCGAACTGAGAACGAAGTTTTCCATAGCAAGATCAGTCTTTCACGGATTTAATAGGTTGTCAAGTATTTATTTAGTGTTCCCACACTTTCTGCGTCCACTTCGGTCGATTCTCCACTGTGCGCTGTGGGGCAGTGTGCGGCGTACTCCCTACAGGATACGGCTTGGCATACGACGTTACTGCATGGGCGTTGTGAGCGTCAAAGCGTTGTCCTTTGGCATGTGTGCATACTTGGTTCTCCTTAGCTCCACATACGGGGCACCAAAGGGATAGACGACTCGTGCAATAGTGCGTTTGAATTTCAATTTCCACTGTTTTCCTCCTCAGTACGGCGAGGTGCAAGAACATCATCGGTTACTATCTCGCCCTCCAACTCCTCGATTGCCTCTTGAATCTGTGCCTTGACTATCTGTGCAAAGACCGCTCCACCCTTTACTACGTTGTCGCAATTGACCTCAGCACATCGAAGAATTTCTACTACTTTTTCCGTGTCAATCATTCTCTCTCCTTAGTCTGGAAACTTCACTAAATCTGGATTCTCCTGTTGCCAATCGATAAATTTCTCTGCAAACTTCAGAATTTCATCCGATTGCTCGTACAGAGAATCAGCCAAATCAAATTCCTTGCGAATCAAAGCCTTATTGGCTTCCTTCTTCAATAGATGACTATAACCTGCAACAGCAGCAGGACTTAGTTTGTCCTGAGCGCGAATGAAAAACCATGGTTCGCCAGGATTCAGTTTTGACAATGGGTTAACATCTGCGTACTTTGGAGTCTTCATTTCGTCCTCGCCTCAAGCATTGAATCTGCCCACTCGTAAGCGTGTTTGCACGTACCGCTCATTGACTCTGGTTTCTGCACCCAGAACTCATCGAACGAGTTCGAGAATAGACCCTGCATCGCCGCCATAGCGAACTGGTCGCGCAGTGTAGTGCGTGTCTCCATTGGCGTAAAGGTAAGGGGTTGAGGCAAATCATCAAAGAACCCCATCCGCTCGTTAGGCCCAATATTTGAGGTGTCGTACATGAGTGGAGGATTGAGAATGATTTTCAGCTTTTCATTCACATCGGCAAGTTGAGCGGCAACCTCAGTTATCATCGAAACGTTCAACGAATCAATGCCGAATCGGTGCTCCTTATCTGATTTTGTTTCGTTGATTTCCTTTTGGCAATCATGATTCAGCGATCTAATTTCTTCAGCGGTCATTTCTTCTCCCCTTCCCATCAAAAAGGTATTCCATCTGGAAACTTCTCAAGTTCAAATCGTTTTACTTCCTGAGCGTAGTCAAAATCTGTCCACTTCTCTTCATCCCACATATCTTTGTCCACAGCCATCTTAGCAGCCAACATGCAGAGTGGGCAACCTTTCGCTAGTCTTCGGAGCGTATCAATGTCTCCATACCAGCTTTCCGTATCTTCGTCTAGGTAGTAGCTAAGAGGATGCTGTGTCAAACCACGATCCTTGCACTTTCCGCAAACTCGGTTAGGATTCATTAAGCACATTGATTCATGCCGAAGACACTTGTTTTTCTCCCAGAATCCTTTGTTACAATGATCGCAAAGATAGCGCAGTACATGTCTTGACTTCATCTATTTTCTCCCATGCCCAATCTCCCGTTTCGATTATTACAAATGGTGGTTTACCGTGCCAGTACGGAGAAGGTTTGTCCGGGTAAATTGTTGCGTAGTGTCCTGTCGCAACCTCCACTTTACCGTTAACGGTGTGCAGCCAACTGCCATCAGGATATTCGGCGCTAGGCTTCATATAGCGTTCTTCTACGATCACATCTTTCCCTTGTGCATAGTCGGGAGCTACAGTGTAGCTTGCCGTGTAGCCATCAACTCCACATGAGCAGCATTTTCCTCCACCATAATAACAACCGCAGTGATCGCTACCGTTGCCAGTGCATTCGCTCATTTCACCTTCTCCTCATGCTTGAAATCAAACTTGAATCCGCACACATCGCACCGTGCAGAGTATCCTACTGAAAATTCGTTGTTTTGAATCCCCACATTATAGTCCTCACGCAATGTCTCGGTGAATTCCTCATCTGTCGTTATGGCCTTCCTGAAATGCTTTGCCTCATCGCGCAAGGAATCGAACTTTTCAGCAGAAACATTCCCGTAGGACTCAGAAGCATGTTTATCCACTTCGTCCGCTTTTTCCCTGTTCCTTACGTAGCATTGAGGGCATTGTGTCCACCTATCAGCAGCCATTATTTACCTCCTGTTCCTTTATAGAACCATCTTCGTTTTCTTCTAGCACTCCTTGAATCACCAAATCCTGAGAATCCTCCATTATTAGAGTATGACCTCTGTGATCCCATAGGAAATGTTTGAGTTTTCTCATGGTTTTCTCCTCCCCTGAATAGAAGCAGAATGGAGGATCGCTATTCTGACTTTGCCCTACCCACACATAATCTTTACAGCGGGAGCAAGCAAGATAATATGAATCGCTCATTGTTTTACCAAATCCTCTAACTTGCCAATGTCCACCACTCGCACAGCTTGAGCCTCTACTACTTCGCAAGGAACCGCGAAGTCCTGTTGCCAAATTCCACTATCCCTGCGTTTGCAGATGTTGTTCGCGGACTCCTCCGAGTATCTTCCAGCAAGCTCAAGCGTAGTCGAATACCCCGCCTCGTTCGCTGCCCAAAATAGGATGACTCCACGCGGCCATATAGCCTCATGTGCTTTGGTTAGTATGTAGTATTCCTTCTGGTTGCTCATTTTTCTCCCCCTTTTATGGCTTCGCTAGGACTACGCTCGTCTTTGATCCCATATTTAATCCAAGCGGAAGCGATTTGGTTTAGGATTGCTAACAGTTCCAAGTACGTTAGGTCGGGGTGCTTACCGATGACATCCGTTACGGCTTTGTCTATGTCGGCGTGGGCTTGTTGTACTGGCATGGAGCGAGGGTGGAGGGTAATCATTTATTCTCCTGCGTAGGCTGCGGTGGTTGTTCTTTTTGACATCCTCCCCACAGATAAATCCGGGGGATTACTTTGCGCTTACACGCTTAGGTGGTTCTCACTTCTCAGGGACTTGCTCTTGACAGCCGTAGCCGTCTTGAGTCTTACGGTCCCTCCAATTTCCTTTTGTTCCCTTCCAAACCTCAATATCCGAGACCCTACAGGAACAATCTTTCCTCCTAATGGTTTCCCTTTAAATTCACCAAAACCCCGGAGCCACTGCGCTATTTTTTCATGTTCATCAGCGGACCCCACACTTTTTATCATATTCGCCCTGTATGAAATTACAGCGATATTCCCAAGTTCGTATGGTAGGTTTGGGTCAATCCTGTCAACAGATGGAATATTATCTCTTGACATAGTGTATGAAATTGGGATGCCAAGAACAGGGCATACAGTGGGAACTTCTAATTTCATAAAGTCTTCCTTAGAAATAAAACCATTAGCCCTTTTGGACACTTGACGCCACAATGCGGATAATGGACGAGACTGCCTCGATTTTATCTGATTTTCTATTAACAAATCTCTATTCTTGATTCGATACTCGCGCATATATTCCGTTACGCTTTCTCTGTTTTTAATCCCCCTAGCCCTTCGTTGTTCAGTTCTTCTTGCATTATGGCAGGCATAGCACGTATTCTCCCCCTTTTTCCATTTTGGGAAAGCAATATAATCTTTTTCTTGTTTACACACTTTGCATATTTTCATCTTCTAGTCTTACCTCCATATGTTTACGTAAGACTACCATACATCCTTGTTAAATGCAAATCGCTCACCCCATGCCTGAAGGAAGGGGCTTTACGGCGCTTTCTCGGTAAATTTTGTCAGATGTGGCCCATGCCACATACAAAGGATCGTCTTTTACGTCTTCATATTGCTTCGTTCGGATACTACTGGCTTCGCTCAATTCTTAGCCTCCCCTATCAGCCACAACAAGACGGTTGCCATAGTACCAGAATCACACGGTTTTCCCTGCTCAATGCGTAGGAGGGTTGCGGCAGAAGTGCCAACCTCCTTAGCTACATCTCGAAGAGTCCGCTCCTCCATCGTTCTCCATTTGCGTAATACGGGTCCTAATCTCATGTACACATAGTCTCATAAGAGGAGATTTGTGTCAAGAGAGAATTTTTGTTTTATTTCTTGACACGATTGGGGATTTTGCGCTAAGATTGCGAAATAGGAGAAACTATGCAGTTGCAATCACAACCAAAAGGTAAACAGTTGTCTTGGAATGAACTTCTATCGCTTTCTACGGGTGCTCTTGTCCGTGATTTGGAAGTCGAGGTAGGAACTGTGGCTGAAACCACATTCAAAGGGCGCATCGTTCGTCGTATTGAGTGGGACGATGGGTGCATCACGCCTTTGAGCGGGAAGCCTCAACTCGAAACGGGAATCTATATTCACCAAAATATCTGAATTTAATGCTTGCAATGATGCTTGCATTGTGCTACCGTGTACTTGCATAGGGGAGAAGAAAAACAATGACAGTTGAAAGTAAAAGAGGGTCAAACGGCGGTGATGCTCGTGCCAAAAAGTTGTCAAATGAAGAGCGTAAGACAATCGCAAGCACAGCCGCAAGAGCAAGATGGGCAAAGAAAAGGGATGAGAATAATCCTATCGAAACCAAAATTTCATACGTCAACACAAAAACTGGAGAGACAACAGCATCTACTATAATTGATGCCGAATATCCCGAAGTTGACGAAGTTCCAGAGGCTTCCCCCGCACCTGTGGCGCAAGCAATAGTACCTGTTATTCCTAATGCGCCTAAGACAGATAAGCGTACTACCAAACGCAGGGCACGTTTACCCAAGGAATTTGGAGCAGCCCACTCCTACGCGGAAAAAAGATTGGCTGATGCAATCAAAGAACGCGCTGAGGCTATGGGGAAAGTCAATATGCTGAATGCTGAGATTCCTTCCTTAGTCCAGATCATTAAGGCGCTCAAAACAACAGAGGGTCCTATCCCGTCATTTAATAATCCGCAAGCATACCAAACACTTCCTATTCCTATCGCGGTA
>Ga0302280_1003795_pt1 | contig 10696 bp, 11 predicted proteins | sample III_Fen_E1_1_FD_198771 | JGI IMG/M metagenome (GOLD analysis project Ga0302280, IMG submission 198771) | Peat permafrost microbial communities from Stordalen Mire near Abisko, Sweden - III_Fen_E1_1 | ecosystem: Environmental > Terrestrial > Soil > Wetlands > Permafrost | place: Sweden: Abisko...
TTGCCTGCGTTTTGGTCGACTCTTCAAGTTGCATAGGACGAATTCTTGCGGAAGACAACTGCCAAAAACTACGACCCACGGATTCGTTTGGCACTGGCAACCAATGAAAACGTCTCATTTTGGTTGATTCGACGTCCTTTGTTTGTGACAACTTTCCGAGCGATGGCGGTGGAGGTGGAGGAGGTGGAGGTGGAGGGGGTGGACTTGGAATTCCAGAATCCTCACCATTCGTCAGTACAACGTCAGTGTTTGTCGGTACACCATCAGTGTTGGTTAGTACAGTTGGTTCCATCTGAGTGACAGAGTCTGGAAAATGCATTGCGTACCACTCTTTTGAGTATTTTGGTGGCACACGGGGCAATGGTTTTGTAGTGTACTCCTGATTACCAACCAGTTCTTGCAACGTGACAGTGTCACCGATTTTAACCTTAGCCTCGCCAGCAGTTTTGGAAAGGCCTTGTCCCTTAGTTTTTGCTGCGACGCGCTTTTTGCCAGTCGGTAGTCCCGGCAACCCAACAGTGGTTACTGATTTTGAGGGATCAAGATCAACGACGATGTGTGGTTGTTGAGGTTGGCCGCGTTTCTTCTTGACGAGTCTTTTCTTTCTGCGTGGCTTGCTGGTATTACTTGTGCCTGACGCTGGCGCATCTTCAAAAAGGGGTGCGGCAGTCGCAGTTTCAGTGTCAGTGCCATCAATACACTCAACTTCGTCACTCCAATCACCATCGATTTTGAGGTCTTCCAAAGGTACGTCGCCGGTGGTTTTTTGTGTCAAACCCCAACCGAAATCGTCAAAACGAAATAGAATTTCGTAAAAAATCATAGAACTGAGGAAAGGTGACGACAATTTGTTCAAGAAGAAACCGTAGAATAAACTGAATTTGTTTTTTCCGTATAAAATGATCATCAGAAATGTGTAAGAGTAGACGAAAACGACAGTTGCAATTACAAAATATACCGCTTGCAACTGAACATCAAGGATGTGTGAAAAAAACCAGATGTAACTGAAAATTCGAAACCATGTGCTCAAAATGCGGAAGGCGTCAATCATTGCAGACAAGCGAGTATACCACGGGATATTGCGCGACCACATATTCACCAACGAATTCGAAAACGAGTTGCTTCCCCATCGTTTGCGTTGCGAAATGAACGTTAAAGGATCTTGCGGGGCTTCAGTTTCGACATAAGTTTTGTCAAACATAACTAACTTTGAGTTGCGATCTGCCTTGAGAATCAACGTTGTGCGTCTTCGATCAGTGCCATTCATTTTTGGTACAACATCGAGAAGGCTGGTGCTGGTAGGATAATCACGATAATAGTAATCAGAGAACCGCACGTTGTAGGAATCCGTTCTTACCATATTGCCACTCCCAGACAAACACGTGACTTTGGCAAAAAAACTTTCTGTGTAACGTCTGACGAATTGACTCGAAAAGTATTGAAAATTTTGCATATGATCCCAAAAAAGGCTTCGTTTGTGAAAACGCACGCGCAACAGATTAACTCCTCCGTCTACTTCTGGGTAACGTTCGAGTTGTTGAACAGAGTGACCAAGACATTCAATGTCCGTTTGCGTATCTGCATCCGTGGAATGTGTGTATGTAATGTGTGGAATTTTGAGTTTGCCATAAATACCAGTGCGTTTGTTGATATCTGCAATGATGTCAGAAGCCAGAATCAACCCATCTTTCTTTCCTGCATTGTTCATCTTCCGCACCAACAAGACTGGGTGAACGTCATCAATCAAACCAAAATGGAGGACTGCAGTGTTTTCTCGTTTTTGCCAGTTCCATGGTGTATATTTGCGAATCAATGGTCTTCGCGTTTGTTTGATACGCTCCAGAAAGTAATCTCCCAGACACACAGTTTCACCTTGTGGAATTGCTCGTCCATCGCAAACGATCATCATTAGGGGGCGAATATCATACTCTTTGCAATGTGCAGCGCTTCGAAGCAGGCACCTTACCGTTTCAAGGACGTCGCTGCATTTTTCAGCATAACACGTCACCAAACATGCAATTTGGATCGTTTTCCTTGAAGTAAGACCGGTGCCCATTTGAAGATTTCCAGTCACTTGACCAAGGGTGTTATGAAAAACGGTGGCATTTGCGTTGACCTCATTTGGCGGTGTTGGGTTTGTGGTTGTGGTATTTTTTTTGGCACCCCAATTTCGTTTTTTTTGTCGGAAGATTCGAGCAAAAAGACCTACAGCAACATATAACGTGTCACGCACATGTGACAATGTGATAACTGGTATGATGATATAAAAAGCGATATTGGAAAACAAAACGGTGATGACCATCATTCCAAAGTTGGAGAGCAGAATGGGAACGATAAAGAGAACCCATTTCTTGAACAACCAACTCGGATCTCGATCTGAATATTTGATTGAAAAGTCTTCATCAAGAAGGAGTGGTTCAGGATCACCGCCACCGTTGTCATCCATTTCTACTGCAATGTGCAAGATGGAACAACTTGTTTTTGTTTAACAGAAATTTTTCAGAAAATCTCGGTTAAGTTTTTTGATTTAAAAGGTGTGTTGCACCAAAGGGATGAATGCTTATCTCCCTCTTGATCTTCACAGTCATTTTGAGCGTGCTGAACATAGGGTTTGCTAGTACACCAGTTGTGAGTACAGGCGCTGATACAACTGTTCCGCTCGTGACGTCTGGTACACCAACAACTTCACCAACGACCACTGCATCTGCGAAAAAGAGCATTGTGAACCTTAATTTTTTGATTGCAATGGGCATTGCGGGATTCTTTGCAGTTATGATAACAACATATGCCCTGTACACGTATTCACTACGTTGTCGAAAGAAAAGAGCAATGGTCAAAAAAAAGGAACAAGAAAAAAAGAAAGAACGAGAACAAGAAAAAAAGAAAGAACGAGAACAAGAAATGGCAGTCATTATTGAAAAATAAACCAGTAATAATATTAGAATATTGGCAAAAACGAATGCCCATGTGCAATAAACATCGCGACTTGGAGTCACGAATGACCACACAGAAAGTTCCAACATATCCATGCAAACCCGGTGCGAAAGATAACTTGATCAAGTATCAACACCCATGGGTCCTGTTTGATCAACAACGCGACTGCGAAAGGAAAGTCCGTGATACACTTAGTCTCATTCGACAAAAGGAGCAGGAAATGGAAGAGCTCAAAACAATGTTAAAGAAACTCGCGGCGAGGTTGAAGAAACAAAGTTATGAACTCGAAAACACGCAACGACGCATTGTTGAAAGCGAAGACTTATCACGAAGAGCTTTTGTTCACATGTTAAAAAACAATTACGCAAACGATGTGGACGCATTATTTCGCGAACATCAGGATACTCACTCTCTCTCCACACTCATATCACAATACACAAGAGAACGAACGCAAGAAACTTTGCCGATTGTTGTCCTTCATCTGTTATCCCAAATTGAAGATTTTGAAGATTTGATATTGGTTGGTCGTTTAGCAATGTCGTCGCGAGTAGTTTATGAACGAGTGTTGCGTTATGTTCCACCGCATCTTTGTCGTTCAATAGTTTACTTGTATCCTCTTGAAAAAATATATGGACACATTGAACAATTGGTCACTGAAATAACTAACAACCAATGGTATAATCAACTCTACTGTTCACCTAATTCCTATCTGAGGGTTCAAAAAAATGACTGGCATTTTCACAACTTATGGGAACACAAGAACTGGATTTTTGTTTTGTTTAAATACTGGAAAAAAGCGTTTCCGCCATTACCTCCAACATTTCCAACAAAGATGTGTGATGGTTTGTTGAGTATGATTGCCAGGTGGGAAAGTATGATGGAAAAAAATAATACAAGCACTATTGGTGAAATAAAATAACACAGATATATTAAAATGCAATGTGTGTGGATGGTTAAGGATGCTACGACCCGTAAATTAAGGCGTTGCCGTAAAACGGTATTCAGCAATAATAACAAGTGTTACTTGCACAAACGCAATCGTAGTCGTAACAATCGTAGCGGTCACCGCAGTTCGATGAGGGGTGGGTGAGGTAGTGTTTCAACTCCAGTGATTACTTATCCGGAGTTGAAGTAAAAAATTGAAAACTCGAGTTTAAATCACACCAATGGTTTTTGTCATTGTTGACACCACGCAAAACATTTCAACAAATGTTACGTTAACATACGTAAACAATGAAGTAGATTTTCAAGCTTATGCGAGGTCTATTTTTCAAGTTTTAGCTCAAAGTGATGTTGTCCTGTTGACCGAAATTCCGAAGACGACGTCGACACTTTCGTGTCCGTTTTTCATCATCAAATCTTCACCTAGCGCATTGCAAGCACAATTTTATCAATTCAAATCTAAGGAGACTGGATGGGTACGTTCAGTTAAAATCAACGAATGTGTGATGGTCAAAGAGATTACTGGTGTTAAAATGCAACTGTGGGAACAACTGAACAAACCAAGTCAACTGAGTCAACCCGTCGAAAATCAAAATGTTAATGGCTGTGGAGGATGTGGAAGTTGTGGAGTCATTGAGCAGAATGAAACCATGTACTCATCGACATCGAAATATCAGAAAGGTATTTTGGCTGAGATAAAACAGTACCTTGCTACTATTGAACTAGCTAAACCCGTTTCAGAAAAACGCCGCATTGCAATGGAAATGTTTTCGAGACTCGCAGAACCAGATGTTGAAGTATTCTTGAAGTGTCAAACACGTTTACGCGGACTTATTGGGCAAAAAATGGTAGAATTTTATCACAGAGAAAAAATGACGGAACTGAAAGACTGCTATATGCAAATCTTTAAAAAAGATATCGCTCTCGAAATCCCGTTGGGAATGCCGACACAGAACTGAATAAAAATGATGTTTGTACAGGAAACGTTTGCGAAACAAACGATTGTAAAAACGGAGACGTTCACTAATGTATCGGCACCACAGTCACTGTATTTGAAGTATAATTTGTAACCAAAATAAACTTTCCATCTGGTGTAATAGCAATACCTGATGGTGATTGGCCTACTAAAATTGTTGGAATTACTAATGCTCGGGTACTCAGATCGATCACATTCACTGTTCCTTGACCTGTTGTCAACCCTGTAAAATCTGCACCAGCGTACAACGTGTTGTAATTAGTAAAATATGCAAACTTTCCATCGGTGGTAATAGCTATGGCTGCGGGTTGGATTCCTCCATTCACTGTAGTTGCGATTGTGTTTGTAGTGAGATCAAGTATTTCTACAGATGTTCCAAAAGGGCTAAAATCATTACTGCCGAAGTTTGTTATGAGTGCAGTGAAGCCGTCAGGGCTCACAACAATTGCGAATGGTCCAGAAAACCCAGGAACGAAAGGACCAATGGTCAATACGGTGTTATTTATTGTGCAGGGGCGATCACCGTTACAGTCAATGCCAATAACTTTCTTTATACTGGAGATGGAGTGGACTTTCTTGTAACGTTGAGACTGTATGATTTTACAAATAGTGCTTGGTTAAATGCCACATTGTCACCAAATTTTGTAAATAGTTCCACAGGAACCGTTCAAATGCTCTGGAATATTATGAATTTTACTGGCGGTGCATTAAGTCCTAACAATGGGGGAGGCGGCCCCATTACATTTATTCAGTATTCTGGAGGAGCTTTGTCGATCTCGATGAACGTGACACAAGTGTCTTGGGACTAATTCGCAAGAAATATGTTTGGCTCAATAGAACAAATACACGGCCAGAAACCCGAAATCGTCCCATGGTTTTGTCAGAGAGTCGATATCAATATTAATGTATTTCTTAACGGTTTCTACTAATATGTCCTTGTCACTCTGTTTGCAGTCTGGATTGAATCTAATGAATATATTGGGTTTTCCTGTTTTGGTAATGATGTCATACATTCTTTGTTTATCGCACTCGTAAGCAGCACCCCTGTGTCGGTGTTCATCGATCTCAACTATGAGATTGTAATGCGCACAATCGTAAAGTATATCTGGAAACAAATGGCCATCTGTACAATCTTTTCCAACACTTTTATTGTGAATAAACTCGTAGTCTGGAAGTTTTTCCTTGAGATACTTAACCACAGCATACTCTTTAGTTTTCTGGTACAACTTGTTTATGTTCTGGGGTTTACAATAACTGCAAAGTTCGACTCCTCCCGTCGAAAAAAGTTCACAAGAAGGACACAACCTGCATTTCAAACATGGTTGTTGACTGTTCAGGTGATTATTCGGGGCCTGCATAAAAGATCCATGTTTGCGACATATGATTGTGATTAGTTTCAATGCATTTACATAAACTACTTGTGAATAATCGAACATTTCATTTCCGTGTACTTCTTGAGCTGCAGCTATGAATTCGTCCAACGCCGTTCTCATACTTGTAAAATAACATAAGCGACAACCGATTCCTCTCAAGTGAGAGTGCGGTTCGTGTTCAAAAGTGCCATGTGTTGGACAAAATATTTTAACCTTCGTTTCTGCGTTGACATATTCGGTTTCGGAATAGCTGTACTTGTTGTTATGTATGATTTTTGACCTCGAGATGAACGTTTCTGTGTTTGAACGTAATTTATTGTGACCTTCTTCATACCCACAGAGTTTGCATCCTGTTTTCGACTTCTTGTGAAGATGGCCACTGGGAGTTTGCAGGCGTTCACCATGTTTTGCACAAATAATGAGTACATTAGTTTCTGCGTTGACGTAATTAACTTTCGAATAATCATACCTATTTCCGTATTTAGCCTGTGCTTTGGCTATGAAGATTTCTGTTTTGTTCATTTTTAATAAACCTAAAACCATATTTTTAAGTTATAAAAACGAAATCGCTATGATTAGGTTGTACAGGTCACATTTGTTCAATATTTGGAACATAAACCCCAATTGTTTTGACCGATTACGAGCAAAGCAAAGTAGGCAAGCTTCTAAAATTACTCTTCGTTCCTTATTATGATGTGCGCTTGCAACCTAAACTCCCATAAGATCCTCGGATCCGGGGGATTCGCGTGGAACAACGTTTGTGTTGTATGGCCAAGCGTTTTCGTAGTACATTGGATTATTGCCGGGAACACTGGGAACCCCGAGAATTCTCTCGCTTGTGTCGTAGTCTTTGTGGTCGCGTCTCCAAATTGGTGGTGGGTTAGCATCAAGTGTGGGTATGCGATTTTTTGCAATGAGGTAACGTGCTTGACCTTTCAGACGAGCAATATCCATAGCGATATTTTCCAACACCAAGCGTTCTCGAGGGACTCCTTGAGAACCTCCTCCGAAGTCATTGTTTTGTGCCACTTCATTGCGCGCGATTGCTTCTAAATTGTAAATTTGTCTGTAGATATCGCGTAACACTAGGTCGCCTTGCGAATCTCCACTGCTAATTGGTGCGTTGGGATCAAAACTTGTCTGTAGGTTAATGCGAAACCCTTCAACCTTTCTCAAAAATACACCAACAATTGCGATACACACTAACACAACCACCAAAAGTAACAATGACTTGTTTTTCATTTCTTACTTTGTGCGATTAAAAAAATTTGCGTGAAGAACTCGTTTATTTTTTCGGGGTGTTAAAGAAATGAGTACTAATGTGTTAGTTGAAGCAAAGAAAGAATTAACGAAGCACATTATAAACAGGTTATCGCCATTTTTTTATGAAGAGTATCGCAATCTCCATAACAAATGCATAACAGATTGTGCAAACAATTCTAATCTTGATGTCGTGACAGAATTTAGCAAACGCCTTAAGGACATTCCGGAATGGAACCAGAATCTGATTGATGACTTTTTTGACCGGTTACAAAACACATGCAACAGGGACATCCTCTCAAATTTGATTAAGAGCGTATGGATTGCAAATGTGCAAATTTTGAGTGCCATTCGAATTAACAAAAACGAACGTGAGACAGAGGTCAACGTCCCAGATCCTAAACGATTTGTCCACAAGTGTTACATTGAAGGCGCACGTGAAATTTACAAAAATCCCTATCTGTTTACTCCAATTCAAGACCATGCACAACAACACAGGAATCAACGCGATCTTTTGAAACTCATCAGTGTTGCCACAAAAGATGCTATTCGCAAAATGTTGCCAGTCGAGGAAATTCTAAAACAGTACCTTGTTATGGGAACAAACACCCCCGGACCTGTTGCAACAATCACACCAGGCGATGACAACATATCAGATCAAGACCTCAAAAAAATTTTGACCGAATTGGACAATATGCCACCGACCACGTCAACCGCCGCAAAAGATCCTGATGCAATTGCGGACAACGACGAAGACGAAGACGAAGACGAAGCCTTTGTCCCTACAACTACAACTACTACTGATTCTGATAAAGACGTCGCCAGTGATTCTGAAGGCCACGAAGACCGAAACCGAAACCGTGAAGACCGCGAAGACAGAGGAGACCGTGTAGAACGCCACGAAAACAGCGAAAAACGAGACAGCAGTGATGATCATGACAGAGACCATCGTGACAACGACCGAGACCGAGACCGAGACAGAGACCGAGATCATCACAACAGAGACCGAGACCGGGACCGTCACGATAGGGACCAAGACCGCGACGACCGCGACCACCGTGACCACCGCGACCACCGTGACAGAGACCACGACAACAGAGACAAAAAAGATCGCGAACGATTGCGCGACATTCCAAACAACATTGAGGTGCCGTTGGATGACGTAAGAGACAATCAAAAAGGTGGAGGAGGTTTATTTTTTTCAGGCGTGAAAGACAGGAGGTTTCGCTAATCTGGGATTTTGGTGATCTGGAGATTTAATTTTATTTTGTGTTAAACAGACTAATCAGTAACTCCACGTTGATTTTGTGTTTTGGATATTTTTGAGCAAATAGTTTAAAACCATCAATAAAATGTGGATAGACAATAGTCTCGTCCGGTGATGGTAATATGGCGTCCATGTTAAAGTTTTTCTTGAATAACAAACCAATGTTTAATGGTTCTTTTAAGTGGTTCGTTAAACCAAAATCAATAATGTTTAGTATTATTTTGCCATTTTTTTTACTGAGAATGTATTCTAAATCGTTACAATCGTTATGCGCAATGAATATCAGTGCACACAACGAAAAGCCCCAACTCTGGCATAGGTGTCGCAAATTAAAATTGTACGTTTTAGCGAGATCCACGAGCAATGGTTCGGTTATGAACATACCTCGAACTTGTCCGGAGAGCGTGTATTTTAAAATCCCTTCATCTAAAACGTGTTCTTTTATGTCGCCTGCGCCCATTCCCAATTGATACGCGGCTCTTACTCTGTTGTTAAAAAATGGTATCCTTTCCATTTTTATTATGCAACTGTAGTTATTGTCGACATCACAAATACCACATTCTCGTTCACTGTACCCTAGTACTTTTGGAATATGTGTGCGCACCGGAAGCTGAGACAAAACACCATTCAGTGTGTTGGCACAATGGTTTTGTATGTCAGCCTCCTGTGATGAGGTTTTACATATTTGAATGGTCTTGATGAGTTTGTAAGCGACGTTTTCCTTTTGGACATCCCCAACAACACGACCAAATCCTCCTTCTCCCAATATGTTCTGTTGGTTTGCGTTATTCCAGTAATATGCATCTTTTTCATAATCCCCTTTGGTTTGAGGTTTTATATTTTTTCTAAGTGTTTTGTGAGTCACACGAACAACCTTTCGAAGAGTTTTGCGTTTAAATGAACGTGATTTGATATTCTTTCTACGACCAACAACGGTTTTCTTTACCAGTCTGTAACTCGTAAGTCTCTTTGGCATTTGCTATTTTGCTATAATAAAACGAGGATATTTATTTCTTCTAAAAAATGAGATGTTTCTCTATTTGATTGATGGAATCTGTTTTTGAGGCTTTGGAAGCTGCAGCAGATGCCATGAGTGATGGTATGGATTATTTACATTCGACACGTGTTATGCGCGGGATTTATGCATCGACACCATGGAACAAACTCCGAAAAATGACACATGGTACTTATGCAGTTGACGAAATCATTAACATTTCGGACCATTGCATATACAACAGTGATGAGGACTTTTTTTGTAGACACATGGTAACCTATAAATGGAACGGCGTTCAACAAGAAGACCTGTTAGATGCACGAACAATTGCCAGATTCTGCAAACAAACTAATTATCCTTTGTCTGCACATTTCTCACTCAAAAAATTGGTTGAGGTAAACAACCTTTCGAACTCGCAACTAGGCTGATTGCCATTCTTCTTCAGCTTCCTGATTGTCGTTAACGGTCCCCTCGATTGTATTATTATTAACGTCACCGTTGGCGCCACCACCGATAGCTGAAATTGTGTGCCCAAAGTGCTTTGCATAAAATTGAAGGAAGTCATTGATGTGACAATCGTCGAGTAAACAACTTCCCTGTTCACATGTGTAATCTTGCAAGGCGTGATAGATCTCGATGACGTCATCGTAATTTTCGGTTTCTTCAGTCATGGTTAAAACATTAGTAACGCTCATAATGGTCTGGTTACTCTTGCATAATAATCTTTTTTTTAAGATTATACCAATTAAGACAAAAAATAACGCCAAATGCAACATATATTTTTTACATGGAGATAGTAATGAAATACTTAATTTTAGTACTTATAACTATTGCAGTGTTGCTGTTTTCAGGTACTGTCAGTGAACAATTTCGTCCACATCTTACAGATTATTATGTGCGAGAAAATCCCAAAAAGTACCCATGGTTAGAACACCCTTATCCATGGTACT
>Ga0302280_1003801_pt1 | contig 10690 bp, 12 predicted proteins | sample III_Fen_E1_1_FD_198771 | JGI IMG/M metagenome (GOLD analysis project Ga0302280, IMG submission 198771) | Peat permafrost microbial communities from Stordalen Mire near Abisko, Sweden - III_Fen_E1_1 | ecosystem: Environmental > Terrestrial > Soil > Wetlands > Permafrost | place: Sweden: Abisko...
TACTACATCGCTGTTTTGAGGGGTCTGTGTTTTTTCCATTAGGGAAATTAATACATCCTCTTTATTTTTTATCTTTGGTGTGGATGCGCTACGTAGGCTCCGCGCGTAGCGTGGTTTAGTGCAACACGGGGTTTGTGAACAGGCGGTGGGACGTGCAAGTTGCGGCTTGAAGTTTTAGCCACTCAAACAATAAATTAAAAGTAGCTGTTTTTGTTGCAGCAGCCTCACACAAATTTTCAGCGGTAAATAGTGTTGGTGCTCGGCAGCTGCATGTAATTCATAGTCGCTACTTTTAAATTATTGTTTTTCGTTTTGTTGCAAGCCGCCATCACCGATAGTAATTATTTATTAAGTTTGTGCAATGGGGACAGTGAGACGGTTTCTATACCGCCCGTCACAAACCCCCAAACGTTGGCAGCAACTTTAGGACGACATAACAACTCAGACAAATGAAACCAATATTAGAAACCAAACCTCCATTTGTTATAAAAATATTCGACACTTATTTCCATATCTCAAGTGACGGGTTATTTGACAGACCTGAGGACAGATATTATTACAACACTTTAAAATCATTGACTATTAAAAAAGGACAATACAATAAAAATCGTTCGTTATTTAATACTCTATTAGTGATTATTAATGAGGGCGAATTGGCAGACAACGACACAGACCCAGACGAACTCATTATTGAACTTAAAGACGGTAAATTAGAAACTCGATATTTCAATAACGTTTCTTCAGACAAATATCTTGACGCGATAAACTTAATAAGACAGAAAATTATTTAAACACAGAATTGAAAATAAAGCAGCTGCCAACAGCTAAGATTTCGTTGCGTCCGGAGGACGAACAATGAAATCTTTGTTGCACGGAACCACGTGCGTTGGGGTATATAACATCTATGGGGATTGCGTCATGTAACAATGGCGCTTTTTTTTAAGAACTTCTCTGCCAGTACTAATTATGGTGAACAACAATAAATTTCTTCTAAGGTTTATTTGACTAATTTTGTTGCTCACAAAACTAAAACACATGAAAAAATCATTGATGTATTTTATGCAAGGCTTACTTGTTACCGTGCCGGTTACAATTACCTCTTTTGTGGTTTACAAAATATTTACCATGATTAGCGATGCCTTTAGCAAATTTGGCATAATACTAAGTCCTGTAATTGACCCCTTTATATATACGGCAATTGCAATAGGTATAATTTTTTTAATGGGCTTGCTGGGCTCCTCTATCATACTTAGTCCTCTGTTTAATTTATTCGATAAGGCTCTGGAACATACTCCATTTATCAAAACGGTTTACTCATCGGTTAAAGATTTAATGGCGGCATTTGTAGGTAATAAAAAAAGGTTCAATGAGCCTGTACTTATTACTATAAACAAAGAAAACAACATTCAGCAATTAGGTTTTGTAACTCAAAAAACATTAAAAGAACTAGGCATTACAGAAGGTTCTGTGGCGGTATATGTTCCTATGTCTTACTCCGTTTCAGGAAATCTGATTATCGTTCCTTCCACAAGCATTGCGCCTATTAAAGCTTCGCCAACAGAAGTAATGAAGTTTATCATATCAGGCGGAGTTACAGACTTGGATTAATCTCAAATTTGAGCTTTCATTTTTTTATTTTATCTTTCCCGTTAAATAACTAAAATACATTTAGAAATGAAACGCTTAATCACACTAATTGCTATTTCTGTTTGCATTTCAGCCTACGCAGAAAAAATTAAAGTTAAAGAATCTAAGGAAGATATTGGAGGTGGTAATAATAGTGCCCTAGTTATAACGTTATACGGAATTAATCCATCCGATGCCGAAGATGAGTTTAAAGATTTTATGAAACAATTTGACGGGAAGCGATCCGGCAAGGATGGAGGTGTATTTATAGACAATGCCACTATTAAACAAATAAGTGGCAGCAATACCATTGACGTTTATGGAAAAGCGTTGGGAAAAAAGGGAGATCCTGACATTCTTTTTGTAGTTGCATTTGATTTGGATGGCACTTTTTTAAGTTCTTCCGAACATGTTAGCCAATTTAAAACGGCAGAAAAAATTACACGAGAATTTGCAGTTAAAGTTACAAAAGATGTTATAGCAGGAGAATTAAAAACAGCGCAAAAAACACAAAGAAACCTGGAGAACAATCAAAAAGATCTTGAAAGAGACAATCAGGATTTGCATAATGACATTGAAAAATATAAAGAAAAAATTAAAAAAGCAGAAGCAGATTTGGTAATAAATCAAACCAACCAAACCGCTAAAAAGCTGCAAATAGAAGCTCAGAAAAAATTAGTTACTGATATAGACGCCAAATTAAAAGCAGTAGAATAATCTTCCTTTACTTTCTCTGCAGCGCAATATGCGCATCACTCATTATTTCGTTTTTGTTTCAATATACTCTCCCAATTTTTTTATTGCCTGCATAGCTTCCGGAAGTATGGGTCCATAAGCCTGCCATACGTGTACCATGTTTTTCCATACCTCCACCTCAACTTGAACTCCGGCAGCTTTTGCCATTTTTTCGTAACGAACAGTATCTCTGTAAAGCACTTCCGAATCACTTACCTGGATGAATAAGGGAGGCAAACCTGTTGGATCGGAATAAAGCAGAGAAGCATAAGGGTGTCTCAAATTGTCTTTTGCATAATGTTTTCCATAAGCCCTCAATGCCGCAATTGGTACCATCGGGTCTTTTTTATCCAATGCAATCTGTAAATCGTCAGTACATTCCAAATCAAGCCAAGGTGACATGCACACTCCGGCTGCCGGCATCGGAGCCTTTTCATCTTTTAATCTTGTTAAAGTTGCAATGGCTAATCCTCCACCTGCTGAATCGCCTGCAATAACAATCTTGTTATGATCATATCCTTGTTGTAACAACCAGTGATATATTTTAATAACGTCGTCTAAGCCGGCAGGAAAAGGATTTTCAGGAGCCAAACGATATTCCACCGACAGGAATTTAGTTTTAGACCTTTTGGCAAGTCCGCCAACAAGCCCGCGATGTGTTTTTATTGAACCTGAAATATAACCACCTCCATGAAGATAAATAACCACTCCGGGATTTACCAAATTGTCGGGAATAGTCCATTCTATGGGTATTCCTTCGTATTCCGTTTTTTCAAATTTAACAGCTCTTGGAATTTTAGAATATTTTGTGAGCATTTCCAGCGAATGACGGACAGCTCTAACTGAAACTAGGTGCAATTTCTTTTTTTTAACTACCACTCTTAAAAAGAGCCTTACACCAATATTTTGAATACTTGCCATAATTGTAGTGTTATAAAAAAACTCCTGATACTTTTGGTAGCAGGAGTTTTTTGTTTCATTTGAGATTATTTATTTAATTAAGCATTTGCTTGTTCCGGTTTTGGCAATAATACTTTGCGTGATAATTTGAACTTACCAGTTTTTGGATCAACACCAATAAGTTTCACTTGTATTTTTTCGCCTTCTTTTAATACCCCATCCATTGATTCCAACCTGCGGTGGTCAACTTCGGAGATATGAAGTAAACCATCTTTACCCGGCATAAATTCAACAAATGCACCAAATGGCATTATTGATTTTACTTTACCTTCATATACTTCACCTACTTCAGGCTGAGCAACAATACCTTTTATTTTAGCTAATACAGCATTAATTGCCTCTGCATTGGTTGCAACAATATCTATGTGACCCATATTGTCTTTTTCTTCAATTACGATAACAGCACCTGTTTCACGTTGCATTTCCTGAATGATTTTTCCTCCGGGTCCGATGATAGCACCGATAAACTCTTTAGGAATAGTCATTTTAACAATGCGTGGAGCATGAGGTTTGTAATCTTCACGAGGTGATGTAATAGTTTTAGCCATTTCAGCTAAAATGTGTAAACGCCCTTGTTTAGCTTGCTCTAAAGCTTCTGCCATCACTTCATAAGGTAAACCATCCACTTTCAAATCCATTTGACAAGCAGTAATACCATCTTTAGTTCCAGTAACTTTAAAGTCCATATCCCCCAAGTGATCTTCATCTCCTAAAATATCGGAAAGAATGGCGTATTTACCTTTATCATCTGTAATCAAGCCCATTGCAATACCCGATACAGGTTTAGTGATTTTTACCCCTGCATCCATCAATGCCAATGTACCTGCGCAAACAGTTGCCATTGATGACGAACCATTTGATTCCAAAATATCAGAAACAACACGAACGGTATATGGATTTTCAGCTGAAATAACTTGTTTCAACGCACGTTCAGCAAGGTTTCCGTGACCTACTTCACGTCTTCCCGGTCCACGGTTTGGTTTTACTTCACCTGTAGAAAATGCAGGAAAATTATAATGCAGCATAAAGTTGTTTTGACCTTGGTATAATGCTCTGTCAATTGATTGAAGATCTAATTTAGTACCCAATGTTACAGAAGTTAATGATTGTGTTTCTCCACGTGTGAAGATAGCAGAACCATGTGCAGATGGCAAATAACCTACTTCACTCCAGATAGGACGAATTTGGTTGGTTTTACGGCCATCTAAACGCGCTCTTTCATCCAATACAAAACGGCGAACAGCATCATATTCTACTTCATGATAATATTTTTTCACCAAGCCTTCTTTCGCTTTTCTTTCTTCCTCAGGTAATGACATAATGAATTCGTTTACTACCGCTTTGAAAGCAGCACCACGTTCCTTTTTATTAGGATTTTGTGCTTTTGCAACAGCGTATGCTTTATCATAAAGCGCTTTATGAACACGCTCTCTTAATTCTAAATCGTTTGTTTCGTGGCTGTATTCGCGTTTTACAATTTTGCCTTTAACAGCTTCTACTTTAGCAACAAGTTCATTGATGGCATTTATTTGAAGACGTATCGCTTCGTGTGCAAACTTAATAGCTTCCAGCATTTCAGCTTCAGAAACTTCTTTCATTTCGCCTTCCACCATCATGATATCTTTTGCATTTGCAGCAACAATCATATCCAGTGTAGCTTGTTCAGCTTGTTCAACAGTTGGGTTTGCAATTAATTTGCCGTCAACCTTAGCAACGCGCACTTCCGATACCGGTCCGTTAAACGGAATATCTGAAACAGAAATAGCTGCCGATGCAGCCAAACAAGCCAATGCATCAGGTGCTGTATGTTTATCTCCTGAAATTAATGAAATCAATACTTGTGTATCAGAATGATAATCTTCTGGGAAAAGCGGACGCAATGCGCGATCCACCAAACGACTGATTAATATTTCGTAATCGGATAAACGTGCTTCACGTTTAAAGAATCCACCCGGAAAACGACCTGCGGCAGCAAATTTTTCCTGATAATCAACGGATAATGGTAAAAAGTCGGTTCCTTCCTTCGCATCTTTGTTTGATACAACTGTTGCAAGCAACATGGTGTCGCCCATTTTAACAACTACCGAACCATCTGCTTGTTTTGCTAATTTACCGGTTTCTAGTGCAATCTCACGTCCATCTGCTAACTTAAATGTGTGAGTAATTCCAATTTGTGACATGTGTTTTGTTTTTTAGTTTATTGTTTTCTTTACCGACCTCTCCATTCAGTCCCCTCTCCATAAGAAGAGGGAAAGATGGAATATTTTAAAAATACAAAAAGCATCCTGCTATTGTTAGCGGGATGCTTTTTTGTGTTTGTTCCTGACAAATCAAGTTATTTTCTTAACTCTAGTTTTTTAACAATAGCACGATATCTTGTAATATCTTTTGCTTTTAAATAATCTAACAAGTGGCGTCTTTTAGAAACCAATGCGATTAATGATTTTTGAGTTCCGAAGTCCTTTTTATTCACTTTTAAATGCTCGGTTAAATGTGCAATTCTGTGAGAGAATAAAGCTATTTGACCTTCAGAGGTTCCTGTATCTTTTTCAGAAGTTCCGTGTTCTTTAAAGATATTCTTTTTAATGTCAGATGTTAAATACATTGTGTTTATCTTAAATAATTTTTTATTTGGGGGTACAAACATAACAAATTTTGTTTACCCTGCAATATTTGAGCTTAAAAATCTTTCTCACCTCATCCATTATTTGCAAAATGCTGTGCAGAATGAGATATTTATGCTACTCCTGTTTTTCTTACTCCGGCAACTTTTACCTTTGTTCCTGCTGTTTTAACAGATTTGGTAGCAGTGGTTTTAGTGCTTGTTTTTTTAGGAGCTTTCTTTTCTTTTTCAACAGCAGCTTTTGCTTTAGGTTTATCCTCTGTTTTTTCTTCTGCGCTTTCCTTTACTTCCAGCAACCCTTCCTTTTGAAGCAAATTATACCAGTTAATTACCTTTTTAATATCAGAAACATACACTCTTTCTTCGTCATAATCAGGCAAAACCAATTTGAAATATTTTTTCAATTCTGTATCCGGCAATTTATGATCTATTGCAGCACCTCCTTTTTGAGCATTGTAAATTTTTTGAAACACCTCTTTCAACGGCACATTATCGCCGGTAGAATAAATTGTAATATTTTCAAGCTCGCTTACTTTGTGCGTAGAATAAGCCGGTACACGCTTTTTATCAATTAACGATTCTACAAGTACTCCGTTTTTTATTTGAGCAACTATTTTAAAGAGCCCGCTCATTCCTCCAATAGAAATTATTCCGCTTAAGTTCATGTTCTAAATTTTGTTTGTGCAAATGTAAAAAAATAATTATTCAAACTCAGGAACTGTTTCTAAATAACTGTAAGAGTTCGTCGCATAGTCCATCATGCAGCAAAAATGCTGCAATCCGTTAGTTACTATCAGGTACTTTACTTTAAATATCATATTGTATCTGGCAATCTGATCGAAGGTATCTTGCGATATTTTAACGTATGGGGCTTTGCATTCTATCATCAAATGCGGCGCTCCCTGTTTGCTATATACGAGCACATCCATTCGCTTTTGCAATTGGTTGTATTTTAAGCCCGCTTCCACAGCAATGAGTGAAGCCGGAAATTTCTTATTTTGTATCAGGTATTGAATAAAGTTTTGACGCACCCATTCCTCGGGAGTAAGCATAACATATTTTTTTCGTATTGCATCAAAAATTTGCTGGCGAGCACCCGCTTGCTTTAGCTTAAACTGAAAAACGGGTAAATTAAGCTGTTCCATTGTTAGCGCTAAGTACGAAACTTTTTTATGAACAAGCACGGTGTTTTTTATAAAAAATTTTAAACAAAAAATCGGTGGCATATCATAATTCGTAAATTCGCTCAATTAAAAACTACTGAGTAATCACACACGTTATATGAGAACAAAAGAAGAAATTGTTCAAAATTGGTTACCCCGTTACACAGGAATGCCGCTTGAAAGCTTCGGGAAATACATTTTGCTTACTAACTTTAACAAGTACGTAAAACTGTTTGCCGAGTGGAACAATGTAGAAGTAAATGGGTTGGACATGCCCATGCCTAACGCAACCGCTAATGGTATAACTATCATTAATTTTGGAATGGGTAGTGCTAATGCAGCTACTGTTATGGATTTGCTAAGCGCCATTTCACCAAAAGCAGTTTTATTTCTCGGCAAATGCGGAGGATTAAAAAAGAAAAATGAAGTGGGCGATTTGATTTTACCCATTGCTGCCATCAGGGGCGAAGGAGCTTCCAACGATTATTTTCCACCCGAAGTGCCTGCCTTGCCGGCTTTTAATTTGCAAAAGGCGATTTCTACAACTATCCGCAATCACAATAAAGATTACTGGACAGGAACCGTATACACCACCAACCGCCGAGTTTGGGAGCATGATGATGAGTTTAAAGACTATTTGAGAAAAATACGTGTAATGGGTATTGATATGGAAACTGCGACTATCTTTTCAATAGGCTTCTTTAATCACATCCCTTGCGGAGCATTGCTATTGGTAACAGATCAGCCCATGATTTCGCAAGGTGTAAAAACTACCGAAAGCGATAAGGTAGTAAACAAAAACTTTGTGGATGAGCATTTAAAAATTGGTATTGATGCCTTGTATGAGCTTATCAACAATGGATTAACTGTAAAACATTTGAGGTTTGAGTGAAATACCTCTCCCCTTAATCCCCTCCCCGCAGGGGAGGGAGTGGTAAGTGAGTTACTTGCTAAAAGTGTAATGTTAAACGAATTTTTTACACACAGCCTCTCCCCTGTGGGGAGATATAAAGAGAGGGGTTTATGGAATTTAACGATATAATGTCAGAGTTGAAAAGGAAGATTTACCGTCCCATTTATTTTTTGATGGGAGAAGAACCTTACTTTATTGATATGATTTCTGATTATATCGAGAGCAATGTGCTGGATGAATCTGAAAAAGAATTTAATCAATCCGTTTTGTACGGGCGCGATGTAAGTGCTGCCGAAATTATCGGTGCTGCTAAACGCTTTCCGATGATGAGCGATTATCAGGTGATTATTGTTAAAGAAGCACAGAACATAAAGGATTTAATTAAAAAAGACAAAGAAGACAGTAAGTCAAAAGACAAAGCCAAACAACCTTTTGAGGCATACATCGAACATCCTCAAAAATCAACCATACTTGTGTTTTGCTATAAATACAAAACTATTGATAAACGGACTTCGCTTGCTAAGTTAATTGACAAAAATTGTGTACTGTTCGAATCAAAAAAAATATATGACAATCAGGTTCCCGACTGGATAAATAATTATTTAAAAGGCAAAGAATACAGCGCCGGACCCAAAGCGTCCGCATTGCTTACGGAATACTTAGGTTCCAACTTGTCTAAAATTTCAAATGAGCTGGATAAGCTGATGATTAATCTTCCTGTAAAATCGGAAATTACGGTAGAACATATCCAGTCAAACATTGGTATCAGCAAGGATTACAATGTGTTTGAATTACAAACGGCAATTGGTAAAAAAGACGTATTAAAAGCTAACCGCATCGTTAATTATTTTGCCGCCAACGAAAAAGAAAATCCTTTGGTAATGACCGTTGGATCGCTTTACGGTTATTTCTGCAAACTGTTAATATATCATTTTTTAACTGACAAGTCGCAAAAAAGTATTGCATCAGCATTAGGTGTACATCCATTCTTTGTTAGCGATTATGAGCGCGCTGCTAAAAATTATACTGCGGGAAAATTGAAAGCCATTTTCAGTTATTTACGAGAGTATGATTTAAAATCAAAAGGTGTTGATACTGGTTCTGCCAGTGAAGGAGAACTGCTTAAAGAATTGGTGTTTAAGATGCTACACTAAGTAAAAGAAATTTAGTTTATTTTAGCGCATTATTAACTAACTAAATTTTAAAAACATGAAAAAAAGTATTATTTTTTCTGCGGTTATAACCGTAGTATTTTTTACGTCTTGCAAAAAAAACAGAACTTGTACTTGTACCTCTTCAACAACTAGTTCAGGAACTCAGTACAGCGAAGGTGAAGATTCAAATTTTAACCCCATACAAGTAACGAAGGCATATTCAACTACTACTTCTGGTGGGACCGATGTTACAACATATAACAAAATATCTAAAAAAGATGGGGATCAACAATGTCCTGCAACAGATGTTCAAACATCACCGGTTAATGATACTTCTACTTCATCTGGTATTATAATAGGGCAATTGGGTAACAGTGTTCAAACTATAAATTGTACTTTAAAATAATTAGATAAAAATTGACGTGGAAAAGAGACGGATTCCAATGAGTTCGCCTCTTTTTTTATTACAATCTTCGGATTGAGTCTATATCATTTTTTTGAAAATTTTACACTAAAAAAATGAATACTAAGGTTAGTAAAACAAGAAGTTATAAGACACACTAAAATGTTAATGCTATTAAACGTTTTCAAAAAACTTAACTGCATATTTACAATACTCAATAATTTTAAAATTATCTGTTTCAAATTCTTTTCGATTGCCCAAGTAATTGTGACATGTTGGGGTTATTTCTTTACCTTCTGTCAATTCTATAAAAGAAATACATTTGATGTGTTTTTTTGATACGATAACTATTAAAGCATTTTGATATGGGTAGTCCCCATTTTTATCAATATCTTTTAATTTGAAAGATTCGCTTGCCCTAAATTTCACTTCGATAAAATGGGCCCTACTGTCTTTATATTGGAATGATGTCAAGGAAACGGTATGAAATTATTAATTCATTCCATTCTGGAATTACTACTTAAAAGCAGCAAACTACTGTAAACAAAAAAACTTTGTTAATTTTATTCTTTACGCTCTTCTGAACTTATACCATACCAATCTACTTTTCTTGTCAAATACATAATAGTCGATAGAATGGTAAATAAACCAATGCTTCCTAGAAGTAAGGCATAATCTTCTAGTTGTAGCAGAGAATAAAAGAATCCGTATAGCAAAGCAAGTAAAGAAGAGAAAATGATAGTAAGTTTGTTATTCTTAAAAATATTTTTTGCATATAATGTTATCAATGCCAAAATACTTATACACCCAATTAAGTATGCAGAATCAAACTTTAGGTGTTCTGAGATTGAAAGTAGTAAAACATAAAATAAGCAAATAGAAAAGCCGACAAGCAAATATTGAATGGGGTGAATTCTTTTTTTGTTTAAAACTTCCACAAAAAAGAATGTAAGAAATGTTATTATTATAAACATTGTACAGTATTTCACCGAACGTATGGTTTTTTGATATTCATCAATCGGTAATAATAATTTCACTCCAAATGCGCTGGATTTATCTTCCTTATTATAATCGTCTTCGTCATAATCGATTTCGGAAATGAACGACCCTAAC
>Ga0302280_1003803_pt1 | contig 10686 bp, 7 predicted proteins | sample III_Fen_E1_1_FD_198771 | JGI IMG/M metagenome (GOLD analysis project Ga0302280, IMG submission 198771) | Peat permafrost microbial communities from Stordalen Mire near Abisko, Sweden - III_Fen_E1_1 | ecosystem: Environmental > Terrestrial > Soil > Wetlands > Permafrost | place: Sweden: Abisko...
TCTACTCTGTCTGCTAACACGCTATAAGTCCATATATATTATTGATTTTAAGCTGAATGCTACAAATAGAAAATAAAGAGCCATTCTATGAATTCTGGTTATTTAACTATTTGATTAAATCTGCACATAATAGGATTACGAATATGAAAAAAATACCTGGCGTAAGAATTGCCGTCATCTTGAGTGACTATTATATTCTGTCTATCATAGAATATATGGTTCATTCTATAATTAAAACATTTCATGAATATTTTCATATCAAACAAACTGCAGCAGTAACATCTCGCCTTTCTCACTAATCCTAAGGCTTTGTATGAACTGTTTGACAAATTATAGCTGCTTTCCATTTTTAGAATCGCTGAGAATTCAGTCGTGGTCGATATGGACAATATAACATTTGGACCAGAACGTTATGCAATCACTATCACTCAATCATGCAATGTCTACCATCGGATAATGTACTACTGCGTCTTGTACTTCATTTTCGAGAAAGATAATAACCACAGGAGCATATAAGCATATGAAAAACTTGTGTAATACATTATACAGACCAAAATAGAGTTTGAGGCAGAGATGCTGGATCTTAGTGAATAATAAATCAAAGTGTATCTTCTCAAATTTCTCAACTTGCTATGGGGAGGCAGGCACAAGCACAAACTCATTGTCGAGGAACTCAAGAATCTTCCACAGATCGACATTCTACTCACTCATTTATTTATGCAGATTACAGGGGCCGACCAACTAAACATATAGTAAAACTCCAAAACAATCGAATAGAATCTTCAAAGACATCTAGGTATTACTTTTTAGTTTCTCAGTTATGAACTCATCTTGTTTTAGCAGCGTTTTCAAATAGAAATCAGGCAGTTTAGCGACAGCAGCTAATTTGCAATCTTTCACTTGACACCCGATAAAATTGATTAGATCAAGAGGGATTTTTTAATTGGATAATCGGCGTGCTTTAAGGGTAGTGATGAGTTTCACAATTTACAGTACAGTTGGAACAATAACGTCATCAAGTTGATGAAAAAACAAACGGCCAAGAGTATTTAGTGGGAGGAGGATGTCGAACTTCAGGGAGACGATGATAAATTTGCTTAATTTGAAGAAGTACTCCAAGATAGTCTGTTTGACAGGTTTCCCTTAGTGGAGATGGGATTTAAAAAGTCAGAGGGCAAGATCAGTGAGTAGAAAACAACTGCCTTGGACTACCAAAACGATTCCCCTCCTGTGAGTAGCAAAATCACGAATAAACTATTTTACGACTAAATTATAAAAAAGGATAGTAACTAAAGTGATCCCTCAACGATAGGAGGCTAAATGCTGAATTAAACTCCCAACAGCCAGACTTTTCCTGAAGATTGCCACTTATAGCCACAAAATTAGTAAAATAAGCAGATTCAATAATGGAAGAGGCTAGAGAAAAACAAGACTCACACCTGTCTCCTGCCTTCTTTTTCTCCAGTGATCAAGATGAATAATTGTGTGAGCAATAAGCATATTTCATCCTACGATCCTTCTCATTCCAATTCAAAATTCACAAAATAGAGGAGATAGGGACGAGTTCCCTCCTTTATTATTAATCGCATGAACGCCAAAGTAACTAACTGTTAAAACGTGCATGGGCATTTGACTTTAGAACAGGCATCAAAATAATCTAATTTGGCTGGGCCAAAAATCACCTTTAATTATTGTACCCACTGATCTATATTATCTACTATTCGTTCCACTCCCATAATTCAATCTTAAATAAGCGTCAATTTATCTAAATTATCTTAGGATTTTAGATTTATTTGAGTCATCATCATTCAAAGGAGATTGTTATTCTGTTTGCATGTCTTCAGCATCTCAGAAAAGTTTTGGCAGTACTGTATGTTATCGTTCGAGGAGAGACAATTGCTGAAGTTGTTCATCTCGGTTTGGCAGGGACTTTGCTGGACTTGCTGACCGGATTGAGATGACTGTTGTTGTGGTTGTTACTGGGAATTCGAGGATGAACCGCCCATGAAACTTTTTACAGCTTGGTGAGCTACCTCAGATCCCGCTCCGAAAGCCATACCGGTCATAATCGTGCTGCCGATACCCCCAAAAAGACCTCCGCTAGACTGAGTTGGCTGTTGAACAGGGGTATGTTGAGCGGGCATAGGCTTGGTGGGTGCAGTGGTGTTGCGTGTGGGGGGAGCGGGAGACGATGAGCGACCTCTGGATGAACTTCTACCTGAGCCTCTTCCCATGATTCCTCTGATGAATGAATTATTATGGTATCATTTAAATCGGGAAAATTCCATTTATATGACAATAAATGTAATCCCGTAAAACTGTTGCCTTCCGAAATAATTATCACTAAAAGGTCATTCTTATGCTTAACTAGATCTATGTGCCAAGTTCTCATTATTTTTAGAAAAATATTATTTTATTAATTTTTGAAAACTAGTTTATCGTCTCAATGCAATTGATTCATTGAAATGAGTCTTTATAAAGATCATTTAATTGAGCGGTGATGGCTTTGGCATCTTTCGACGTGTATATTAATTTTTACTCTCCCTTATCAATCAGTACAAAAAATTTGCTGTCGCTCAAAAGATGAAGGACTTTACCGTTCTCATCGACCTGAAGATTGTAAATTGTGGGCTATTACCCTCCTTCAACTTCGTATTCCTCCAACGAAAAATCCTTTCTAAAAATGCATCGATAAATGTTAATTTAGTCGTCACATTTCTTTAGGAAAAGCCTTTCCAAAAAAATATTCGAGTGTTAAATCTGTTTTTTGGTTAGATTCACAGTCTATCTCATTTCTTTAAATTTTTATTCTATTCTTTTTAGAGAAGTTTGAATGCTTGGAGGTTCACTCTCAAAAATGTTATCGACATCAATGCCTTTAAAGTAGGGATGATTTTTTAAGGCGGAAAAATTCAACTATGGCCGTGAACCACTTCCTAACCTATTGGATGGTTGCTTTTTTAACAGTCTTTGCATGAGATTGATGGCTTCAGGTGGAATCTTCCCGTTCTAAATAGTCTAATCGGTACTTTTGGATAGTCAACTTTGGCTTATTGTATTCTTTTAAACATACTCAGCTCAGATTACTCAGAAAAAGGCGGCCTTTCGTAGTAGAGTTCATATAAAATGCAGCCCAATGCCCATAGATCTGCTGAAGCTTCGCAGTAATTGTTTTATATTAACTCTGGCGACATAAAACTAAAATACTAGACTAAATACTTGATTGTTCCTACGAAAGTTGATTTTCTTTTGGTATTTCTTATTCTTGATTCTTTTTGCTCTTTCTTAATTTTTACAGACTATTTCATTTATCTTAACTTTTTCTTGGTCTCTGAAGAGATTATTTTACATCTGCTTACGTCAGCCGTTCCAAAGTCAATCAGTTTCAAATGCCCCTCTCTTGTGAGCAATAAATTTGATGGCTAAATTATTAGTAAATAACTTTTAGATCACGGTGGACAATACCCACTCCATGAATGTATTACAGTATATTGACCAACTCTGCTATGTAAAAACTTTTAGCTGTTTCAGGGAGTTAAACTCCTCTAATCAGTGTTTGAAACTATCCCCCTTCACAGTAATCCACGACCAGATAGAGGTAAGATTTACTCTGGAAAGCGCATTGACTGTGAATGACACCAGGGTGGTTAATATGTTTAAGAACTTACTTTTCGACCAGAGGAACGTGCTCACAATGGTCCCTAGTTAATTTTAGTTTACTCATTTCCTTAATAGCGAACTACTCGTTATTACGAGCAGCCAGGAAGACGTGCCCGTATGCTCCAGCTCCCAAATTGTACAGAATTTAATAGTCATCTAGTTGTAAACGTTGATTTGTGTTACAAGTTCCTTATTTTTCCATGAAATTTATTATAGAATAGGAGTTCTCAATATGTAAGCTCAATATGATCATCAAACAAATACCCAAGAGAGGTAGAGATAATAGATGAGAATAATGAGAGAAACTAATTATAATTTAAAAATGAAGAAGGTAAACAATGAGTCTGCGCCCTAAAATCAATCCATTCATAAAAACAACGTTTAAAAGGAGCCATGCTTAAAGTATACTTCTCCTCTGCCTCAGGAACGACCTTTTATCACTCCTAAAGTACAAAAAAAGCATTAAATATCTCAGCCCATTTGCAGTACTGCCCTGAAGTTAGATAAGGAAAGACTCATTTTTTATGGGACAAACAAACCCACTCCGCAGTGTATAATCATCCAAAACACTGCTCGATAATTCATCAAAATAAACGTGAATTATCCGAAGACTAAATATTTTCTGCTTCAATAAGCCAACAAAAATTTTTCCTTGTCTGCAGGCATGTCAAAACGTATTGTAATCGAATTAAACACTAATTGCATGTTTGCTGATGAATAGTACTATGATTAACTGCTAATTCAGACAGAAGGAAATTCGATTACTAGCCTTCATGGTCGGAGCAAGGTGGAGCTGATTTGGTTAAAGAAGCCTTCAACCATCAGCTATAGTTATGTTGTGGATCTTAAAACAATTGAAATTAGCAGACAGTTTAAATTTTATGTTTATTTTTAAAATACGAGTCAAACTGAAAAGATAAGCAAAGTGAGACTAATCAAAGATTCATAAGATACTCTCAAAATCGCGCGCGAAGAGTTTTCTTTATCAGAGGGGGAGAAAACTAAAGTATAGATGTCAGTCAGGCCATAAACTGTTGGCGCTTATCTTCACAAAATTATGGTTGAGAGTTAGGGTAAACTTTCCCCACCTATGTAAATTGTATACTCAGCTATTGATTTTACATACCGATTGTAAAATTAAAACTAACATCCAATCCACTAGATTAATTTTGGCAGCATGTTCAGAGGAGTCAGAAAGGAGATAATTGTGGTCGCCAACAATAACAGTCCAAATTAAATTGAACTTAAGACCGACATTACAATCGGAAAGGGAACAGGGGAAGAATCGAAGTCGGGGATATAAAGTTAATCAGTAGTTATATCAATTCGACCAAAGAATATTCGCATTAAGCCTTTCTCTCTTCATAAGTTAACACTGTCAGTTGAATCCAAAGTAGAGTAAAAGAGCAAACTCTTAGTTGAAAGATTTGCCAAAAGTGATGTTGCTTTAAATTCAACCTTAAAAAATAAACTGTCCGAAGAGGAATCAAATGATCATTCAGATTTACAATGTGAGTTCGTTGAGGTTCGCAAAAATGGAGAAATTTAGAGCATGGCTGTCAACAACACAAAAAATGTAATTATAATACCAATGAGAGTGCATTTTAGTCTCCCAATCATTAAGCTACTTCCCAATTATTTAAATCTGGGGCAAATCGAAGTAGGCAGTACTGCTCAGGGTGTAGTTACTATTGAAAATATAAGCGCAAGCATCGGCTGTTCTCTTTCAACTAATAAAATTTTCAGTGTGAATAGTTTCCTCCTAAGTGATTGGATTTAGCCGAGAGAAATAGCAAAACTATAGATTTATGTAAAGGGCATCAATATGGGCAGCGCTAGTAGTACAATCTAAATCATCATTGCCCAGGTGTACACAATACGAGTTGGCCTTAAATACTAAGTAATTGCAAATACTGAAAAAGGGAGAGGATGGATTAGGAATCATCAGTAAAAACGCCTTTGGCATACAGCAAATCTGTCCCGACAAGATGCCACAAAATAATAGGAGGAGATTGATTTTACCAAGACTCTGGATGCTGCGAAAAAATCTAAAAATCGAAGTTTATATGACAATGCCCGTTTCCATAAGGCCATAGTAAAAACAAGGAGCAATGCAAGCCTGCTCAAAGAATTAAAACAAATGGAATCGTTGGAATATATCCGCAACAGCGCAAGTTCTCAAAAACTCAAGTAAAATCCAGCAAAGCTGACCAAAGATTGGGTGAGTCATTAAGGTGGGGGTGCCTCTTGGTCTCCATCCTTTTCTAAAAAAAGCATGCTGTTGGCAACTAAAATTGACAAGTGTGTGCCATTTGAAGAGTTCAAATAGCATAAACTGGAAAAGACTCGAAGCTATAACTTTCGAATGTGTATAAGATAAGCTTGAACTACAGAAATATTATAGACTTATAAAATATTATTTTGAAGAAGTAACTGTTTTTTTTAAACAGATCGACAGTTGTTGATTAGTACAGCTTCACCACCTCAATCATAACTTTATTTTATAAAATTAACATCTTCAATTAAGCTTCGATAATTGTCTTCTTCAAAAATTCATACATAACCATCAATAAAAAAAGGATAAAATGCAAGATTAATGCCAATTACAATAACAGGACTCTCCAATTTCACGGAACTGTTTTATTTATCAATTTATTTTCCATCGTCCAAATAAAGCTATTGTCGTAGTTTTATCGGAATCAGAAATACCTTTAACTATTTTTATGGTGAGATGACCGAGAGTATCCCATATCCTAAACATTGAGGTAGTCTTCCAATCAAAACAAACCCATCTCTCTTCATTTTATTGAGTTGTCCCAAATTATTCGCGGTATAAAGCCTAGTGCAAGCTTTCCTTCATTATAATATTAAATAAACTAAAGCTCTGCTTGAAGTTTCCATGCAAGCATCGTTGATATTTTTCTTAATTTTGATGCCGCTGTCTCTCGCAATGATCTGCCAGAACAACTCTCAAACTCAGTGTCAAATCCCAGAATGCGTATGGGTTAACAGCACCTGCCTACAGTCCATGGGCCTTTGTTCTCAAGGAACCTTTTGGTCCAATTCCACTGGGTCCTGCCAACCCTGTTCTGTTTTAGGCAAAGAACCCTGTTCCTTATATTGCCCCTCCTATTATTATAACTTGAATGCTTCCACCTGCACCACTTGCCAAAATGTAGACTATAACTGTATATCTTGCACATAGAGTATGTGTTTTCAGTGTGGCAGTGGATTTCAGCCCAGCACTACTTTTGTCAGTCAGTGTGTTCCCACTCCCTGCCTCATCCTGAATTGCCTTGTATGTGGACCCAACGGTACATGCTCCATCTGCAAGTCATACTCTAACAGATCATCATTCGCGACAAATACTTCATTTCTAAATTTTACATCAAACTCTTCGCAGGTTAACAGCAATAGCTACTGTGGGTCGGTCTGTGCAATAGCAAACTGTCTTATTTGCTATTCTCCCTTATCGTGTTCGGTGTGTAACAATCAATATTACCTCTCCAACGACTCTACCACATGTGTTCTTACTTGTAATGATGCAAACTGCTTAACATGCTTAACTTATACCAATTGCTCGATATGCATAAATGGATATCAACTGAATATAAACACACAGATCTGTGAAGTGCAATGTTTGGTCAATAACTGCGCCATTTGCTCATACTCGACAGTATGTCAAGTGTGTGTTGCTGGATATCAACCAAGTCTAATGTATAATTATTGTAGTTTAATATGTTCAGTGGACTTTTGTGCGCAATGTGCCACTAATTCAACATGCATTCAATGCAAAACTGGATTTTACGTGTCAGCAAATGGAACAGTCTGTTTGCCTGCTATCTGCTATCTTGACAATTGCGTTTCATGCTTAACTTCTACTACATGTAATCAATGCAATAGCATCTCGCAACTGAGCTCAAATAATTTATCTTGCATTTCAAATTGTTTGGGTATTATATCTAATTGCTAAATCTGCCTAAGCAACACTACCTGTTTGGCCTGTCAAGTCGGATATGCCCTCAGCCCAATGAACACAGTCTGTAGTGTCATCTGCTCAATTCCATATTGCTTTATTTGCAAAACAAGTACAACATGCTTATTCTGTGATGCTAACTACATCATAAGCAGTAATTAACAAAGCTGCATTTTAAACTGCGGAATAGCTTACTGCCAGAATTGTGGTGGACTTACAACTTGCCAAACTTGTGAGACAGGATACCTTCTCATGAACTCTGGAGCTAGTTGTTATCCTCCATGCTCCCCAGGATCATACTTATCAACCATCAATAGCACCTCCACCTGCCAACTCTGTTCTCTATCTGTTAATTATTGCTTAACATGCGCTGTTTCCACCAATACTTCAGTAATCTGCAGTCAATGTGTAGATGAGTATATCCTCAACTCAGGGGTTTGCCAACTTTGCAACTAAACTTTACCTAACTGTCTCACCTGTAGCAGTATAGCAATTTGCACTCAATGCAATCAAGGCTATGCCACTTTAGCTTTTGAAGCAGTTGTTGCCTGTGCTCAAATCGGTAGTTGTCAAGTTCGCGACTGTCGTATATGCAGCAAAAATAATTTCACTCAGTGTCTCTCTTGCTAAAGTCAATATCAAATATCAACTGACGGCTCATTATGCACTCCCATAATGTGCATAAGCACCCAATATTATGATGCTTCAGTTAAATTATGTGTTTGCCCTATTGCTTCTTACTTAATCAATAGCGTCTGCCAATACTGTTCATTTGCCAATTGTGCGGCCTGTAACTCTGCCGGTTGCACGATTTGCCAGAGTGGATTTTATCCTGCTTCAGGATTGTGTGCTAGTTGCAGTAGTTACTGCATTTCGTGTCAATCCAATTCTAGCTGTATCTCATGTAATTATGGTTATACTCTTCAAAATGGAATTTGTATTGATACTAATAGCATCTGTTCGATTGAAGTCTACAATTCCACTATCATTTGCCCTCCAGGATGTTCTCAGTGTGCCTTTTCCAATGAAATTATCTACTGCATTTTTGTTGTTGCTAACTACTACTTCGATTCCATAGGAACCATTCAACCTTGTCAATCAAGTTGCCTTACCTGTGCAAGCACGAACTCTTCTATTTGTACAAGCTGCTTTGGATCCAGTCTGCTCATTGGAGGGCAGTGCTTGGAATGCACTGATAAGTTTGCCCTCGCATGTCCTGGTAACGTAAACTACTCGACCAACTGCGTTCGGGGATATTCACCTTTTAATGGAACATGCCAGGCGTGTGCTCCATTTTGCAAGGCCTGTGGAATTTCTGGAGCTGGAATGTGCAACGCCAATAGTTGTGAGTAAGGTTTTGTGGTATTGGCAGGCGCTCAAAACTGTACAATGTGTTTCTCAGGCTGTACATATTGTAGCTCTGTCGATCCTTCGCAATGTTAAAGTTGCAGCAATAGTGATTATCTCAATAATAACAGTATTTGTACCCCTTGTCCCCTCTAATGTTTAACTTGCAGCTCAAATACTGTGTGTACCTCATGTATCTTAGATTATTACCTGTCCAACAGCTTCTGCTACTTTCGAATCGGTTTTCCTTGCTCTCAGCAAGTTCAAAGTAGTTGCACTGGCTGTTATTATGGATATTATCTAATCAATGGCCTATGTCTGTTAGATTTATCCTGCAATACAACTTCAACCTGCTACGGCTGTCCCAAAGATTACTATCTAAAAGATAAAAATTGTTACCCCTGTTTGACCAATGCTTTCTGCGATTACTGCAGTCCTTTAAATTCAACTGTTTGTTTAATTTGCGCAGCTGGATTTTATCTTAGCAATGATAGCTGTGCTTAGTGTAATAAGGCCCAAACTGGTTGCATTCAGTGCTCTTCCCCTCTAATGTGCACACAAGCAGCCGCCGGGTTTTATTTAAACACTGATGTGAGTGGTTATTATACAGGGGAAGTAAAGCAGTGCGGTTCGACCTGTGAAACCTGCTCTAAAGCCAACTCATGTGACACATGTGGGGCTAACTACACTCGATTTGGCTGTGTTTGCATTTATGCTCTAAATATCCAAGGCAGTCTCACGCTTGCTCCTGGTCCAAATTCTTCCTGGTTTAGCAGCAATAATAGTGATAATATAAACCTCGCTTATGCATTGCTGCATTGTAATGAAATAGCATTAGCTATAGCTTTAGCTGCAGGTTATTCAGATGTTAACAATACATTACTGACTGGAATGAAAAGTGGGTCAATTGTTACTTATTTTACCTTAGGAGTTGATCCCAATCAGAACCCTTCCACTTTTGCAGACAATTTTCAAAATAAGATCAGTTCTGGAGTACCAGGTTTTACAGTCGTAAGTCTAACAACAGCCAGCAATGGATTTGGGGCAGGTTCAAGTTCTAGTAGCTCGTCGAAAGATTTGGGTCTAATTCTTGGTCTTTCGATTCCGCTTGGATTGCTATGTACTTAACTGCTAACTTAGTTATAATACTAATCATTGTGATTGTCCTATGGCGAGTCGAAAAAAATAAATAAATGGAGGCCCCTGCTGCCGTTTCTCGCGAAGACACCAAAAATATGGCTTGATTTTTATTGCAGAACATACATTTGTTAATAATTAGCAAGCATAGTATATATCATCAGTCGAACCATTTTATTATTTGAGAGTTGCTTGAGTTTAGGCTGGGAGAACCTTATGATAGTTTGACTGTCGTAACCGTACTTGGAGAAGAAATTGGTGATGTGGCTTAGCTGTTCAGCTATTTGACTGTTAGATGTGATCCATTAATGCCTTTGATGGTCTACTATCTGCGTTATATATGAAAACTTTCCAATTTATCGCTCTTAATTCCATTAGTAATTTCATAGGCAAAACTTTCTAACAATAAAAGTACCTGATCTATTGCTGCCCTATTTTGCCCTTCACCTCCTTAATATATTTGAGAGTTTGGATGAAATATCTCCCGTATTGTTCAGCAAATTTGACAAGTTCAATTTAGGCTGCCTCGTCTCTTTCAACATCGCATAATGGCAAGAGGGAGCAAA
>Ga0302280_1003805_pt1 | contig 10683 bp, 10 predicted proteins | sample III_Fen_E1_1_FD_198771 | JGI IMG/M metagenome (GOLD analysis project Ga0302280, IMG submission 198771) | Peat permafrost microbial communities from Stordalen Mire near Abisko, Sweden - III_Fen_E1_1 | ecosystem: Environmental > Terrestrial > Soil > Wetlands > Permafrost | place: Sweden: Abisko...
TCCAATAAATTTAATTCCTTTAATGCTTTATATACACCAAAATATGACATTCCACTGATTCCACCCCCAGACAAAGCTAAATGACTAATAATATTCTTAGATTCATTTGATTCATTTTTACATTCATTTGATTCGATCTTTGATTCGTTCTTAGATTCATTAGATTCGATTGATTCTGTCTTTGATTCTTTCTTTGATTCTTTCTTCGATTCCATATTTGAAAAATTAATTTTATTGTTTAATGGAGTTTCAATGATTTTTTTTTTAATGGTACCAGGGGAATCATTAATAGTTTTTTTAGACATTATGAATATAATTTTGGTGTAGGTAAATAAAATATTGAGTTTGACGATAATAAATCTATATATAAAATATATGTCAACTACAAAAGTAAATAATATTAATATGGGTAATAAATGTTGTCGCCAAACTATTTGTGTTGGACCTATTGGACCTCCTGGTCCCACTGGATCTACTGGACCAACAGGTCCACAAGGATTTCAAGGTGAACAAGGACATAGTATTCATGGGCCTCCAGGACCAATTGGTCCTATTGGTCCAGTAGGAGTTGGACCAATAGGACCTACGGGACCGACCGGAACAGGTCCACAAGGAGCTCAAGGATTACAGGGATCACAGGGAAATGTAGGAGCAACTGGAAATGGAGGTATAGGATTTGGTCAGATCTATAAATTGGATGATGGAACAATTGGTAAATTTGTAAGTGGTTGTGGATGTTTTGCATTAATTGAAAGTTCAGCTATATGTGGTGGAATTAATGCATGGGAATCACAAGGAGTATTATATAATATGTCAACTATACAAGATGGTAATTCTTTTCCAGTTAAATTTCAAATATTGATATCTGGAGTATATTTAATTACTTATGATGTAAGTTTTTCATATAATGGCGGCGGTCAAGCACTACAATATGAATTTGCATCTCAAGCCAATAATGATGGTAATATATTACCAGGGTCAGATAGTAAACTAACAGTTCTAACTGATGGAACTCAATATCATGTATCTCAAACATTTATTTATTCAGCTAATGTAAATGATCAAATAGGAGTGTACTCTAGAACATTTAATGGCATGATGTCAATTTGTAGTAATATGTATAATGGAAGTTTTACGGCTCATTTATTAGCAGGATCTACTTTATTATCATAAAATTCAAAGTAAATAATTCAAAGATTTGTTTACTTTGAATTTTATAAAATTTCAAAGATTTATAAAATTTATAAATTACACAAAATTCAAAGATTTATAAAATTACACAAAATTCCAAGATTTGTTTATTTATAAAATTATAAATCTTTGAATTTTTAAAATTATAAATTCTTTGTTTACTTTGAATTTAATAAATTACAAAATTCAAAGATTTGTTTATTTATAATTTTATAAATCTTTGAATTTACAAAATTACAAAATTCAAAGATTTGTGTATTAATAATTTTATAAATCTTTGAATTTTACAAAATTACAAAATTACAAATTTATTAATTTATAAAAATTTTGTAATTTCTTTTTCAAAGTTAAAAAGAATCGACTAATATAATTATTTCAGTCTTTATATAACCCAATTTCATATTTTTATTACTTTTTCAATTATATCATATGATTCACTATAATCTTCTTCACTACTATCTTCACTATCTCCATTAATATATTCATCATTTATATTTCATTTCATAAATCTCTTTCTCCTTCTCCTTTCTTCATTTTTTCTTTCAGTATATTCTTCATTAACTGATTCGAAATATTTCTCTGCATCCATCTTCTCCACAAATATTTCCATTACATCATAATAACCTGAATGATCATATCTACATCCTTTGTCATTATATTTATCATATGTTAAATAATTTCTTACTACCATATACACTTTGTTATTCATCATATATTGATATACTTTTTTAATGACTATCTCAGGTATATTCATTTATAATATATCAATCAATTTTTTAATATATGATTTTATATTCATTACAAAGTATCAATAATTCTTACTCAATATTGGATCTAAATTTTTATCAAAGAATTTATATCTTTGTCAATTTGAAATATATTTTACCATTGGAAGATGAAACGATCATATTGAACTTTTTTCCATAAAAAGGATTATGACCAACCTTAGTAGATGCTATTACAATACATTCTGTAACCATTGAATTGACAATACTATCTAATTCTAAATTGATAAGTGTCGTAGGTGTAAACCATGATACAATAAGTCCATTATCAATGGATAAATAATTTGAGATATCTGTGTATATACCATCTGTATTTTGCATACATAAAAAAGAAGCGGAACATGTTCCAACTTTTTGATTTTTTAAATTATAGATCGGTGCTCTTCCTGCTAAATATGTAGAAGATATTGTTGTACTAGGATCTGAAATATTAGATGTTGGTATTTCAATAAAACTATTTACAAAATCAGATATATTTAAATAATATTTTAATTTTTTATTATGTTTCATTCTCTTTATTATATAAGTAAAATAGAAAAATAAAAACTAATGATCTAATAATATCCAAAAGTTAATCTCTTTAACAATTATATAGTTAATAAATGAGTTTAATAATAACAAATGTCCATTTAAATTATGATTTAATAATTGGACCAACTGGACCACCTGGTCCAGGAGCAACTGGCCCAAGAGGTAATCAAGGCTCTCAAGGTATTACTGTTATAGGATCAACTGGAAAACAAGGTCATACAGGTCCTATAAATTATGTTGTATCAGGTCCTACAGGAGCAATAGGAAATGGTATAACAGGATTAATAGGAGTTCCAGGAAGTACTGGTGCAACAGGTTTTGGAGGACCATATACTTATGCAGCTATAGCAAATGGAATGATTTATGATAATCAATTAGGTACAAATGTGATATCAACCGATATGATACCAACATATAATGTAATCATGAGTAGAAAGGCTCAAAGTGATATATGTACAATGAATGATGTAAGAATATGGAATGGAAGTATATTAAATAATATGGGTATATTTACCGATTCTTATTTTGGAGATCCTATTGGATTTCAAATTCAAATGAGTGGAATATATTGGTTTAGTTATAATATAACCTTATCAGATGTAGGAGATTTTATTAATCGAGATATATTAATTGAATGTAGAGATTCATCAACAACTATACCTGGATCACAATTAAGAATAACTATTCAAAATAATCCCTCATTAAACACAACTCAACATATATCTCAAAAATTTATATATTCAGTATTAGCTGGAGATCAAATAGGTATATATTTAGCAAATGATATAGAAGATAATATATGTATACAACTAGATAATTGTAATTTTGTAGCAAAATTATTGACCAGTTTGTTTGTTTCATGAAAAGATATTAAATTATGATATATGTTATGAGTGAAAATATAAATCATAACAAACCAAATGATTTTAAAATAAATGAAATAGATATAGATTTAGTATATACTTGGGTTGATGGAAGTGATTCAGAATGGTTAGAAAGTAAGAAAAAATATATGACCATAGAAAAAAAAGATAAGAAAAAATCTAAAAATAGTATAACAAGTAATAGATATCGTAATTTAGATGAATTGAAATATTCATTAAGAACTGTAGTTAATTTTTTGCCATTTATTAGAAAAATATATATAGTAACAAATGGTCAAAGACCATCATGGTTAAAATTAGATGATAAGATAGAATTAATAACACATGAACAAATTTTTCCTAAACCCCCAACATGTGGAGGAGAGATTATTAAAGATTTTTATTTACCAACTTTTAATTCAATAGCTATAGAGGCTAATTTACATAGAATCCCTGGTTTGTCAGAATATTTTATATATTTAAATGATGATGTTTTTATAGGTCAACCCATGAAACGAGAACATTTTTTGGATGAAAAAGGTAGAACTAAAGTATATTTAAGAGAGGGAAAATTTGTACCTAAACGTGAAAAATTTAAATTGACTGATTATTATTTTCGTGATGGATTATATCATACTCATAAATATTTAAATAAATATAGTATTAAAAGGATTAAAAGAATGACACATCAACATGTAGGTATAATGTTAAGAAAAAGTGTATTACAAAATATAGAAGAACAATTAAAATCAACTGATAATTGGTTAAGTTCATTAACACGATTTAGACAGAATCAAAATATTATGTTAATTTCTTTATTTTATCAATATTATAGTTTGGATAATGATTTTGCAATTAATGATAATGAAGTAAGTTGTTATAGAGTATCTGATGAACATGAAGTAGTATTAGGACAAATATTGAAGAAAAAATATCATATGTTTTGTTTAAATACCTTAAAGGAAAATACTCCCGAATTAATGAAATTCTATAATATTTTAGTACCAAATCCCTCACCATACGAAATTGTAACAAATCCTGAAATTACCGCAAATGTTGACAATATAAACAATATAGATAATAATATAAACAATATAAATAATAATATAGATAATAATATAGACAATATAAATAATATAGATAATAATGTTGACAATATAGATAATGTTGAAAAAAATGTAGATAAAAACTTAAGTCAAGCAAAAGATGAATTTAGAATACAATAATTTAGACATATTCAAAATTCGTTTATTATAATTATTTGAGTCCTTTCATATTTTTTTTCTCGAAATATATTATATAAATGGAATACGAATTATTTGGAGGTTCTGATGATGATTATCTCTTCGGTGGATCACGACAAAGTGGTGGCGTTTGTAATAACCGTTATCAAAGTGGTTGGAAAAAAGGCATTCCAAAGAAACCAGGTTATAGATTAGTTCGTGTTAATGGTGAAGCCAAATATCAAAAGAAAAAGGCCAAATTTCTCTCAGGATATAATGTCTTCTTATCAGAATGGAACAAAAAACATAAAGGTGTTATGGGGCCAAGTTATATTAAGAAAGCAGCTCTAGAATGGCGTAAATTAACCAAAGCCCAAAAAGATGCTTATACTCGTAAAGCTCATGGTATGGGCAAAAAACTTCATAAAGGTGATCCCGTTAGATCAGTTGCTAAGGTATATGCTGCCAGATTAAGTAAAGGACGTAAACGTTCAAGTCGTAAAGTTAGCCGACGTTCAAAATCACGTTCAAAATCTCATTCAAAATCACGTTCAAAGTCTCGTTCTAAATCACAATCAAAATCTCGTTCAAAATCTCGTTCTAAATCTCGCTCAAAATCTCGTTCTAAATCTCGCTCAAAGTCTCGTTCTCGTAAATCTCCACGTAAATCTCCACGTAAATCAAAATCACGTTCTCGTAAATCTCCTCGTAAATCACCAGCTAAGATGTGTGGTGGTCGTCGTTCTACTAGAAGCACAATGCGTGAAGATGATGATGGAGACGATTATGGATTTTTCTATTAAAGAAAAAATTGATTTATAATATTTTATAACATTTATAACATATTATAAATAATTTAATTGTAATTTATAATATCATAAATCACAATAAATCATAATATAATATAAATCATAATATAATATATAAATAAATTACAATAAATCACACTATATTTAATGTTTACTAATACTCAATTCTTGGAAAATGCTCAACAACTAAGTGAAAATGTTAAGTTTCAATGGATACCAATATCTAATCAAATGCCATTAAAGCAATCTTTTAATGGATTTGGTTCAAATGTAATAAATGGCCCACCGATTCGTTCAGGAGTCTTGCCTTCATCAAATAAAAAAAGAAGTATAGTTGAAGAAGATGAAGAGGCTATGGAAGATGAAATAGATATTGTTCGTAAACGAATTAGAACTGATTTTAAAGAATTAGATGAATATACTATTAAATTGATATTAGAAACAGGTTGTGTATTATGGGGAAAAGGTAAAAGATATGAAAACAAATTATTTGAAGGCTGGGATAATGATACAATTCAACAATATAATTATTATAAAAAGAATAATCAAAAGGATATATTAGATTCATTATGTCATGAAAAGATAGAAAAAATAAAAACTGAACAATTCTTTAATTTCGCAGAACATTATCAAAATCTACCCAAACAATTGAAAGATATTATAAATTATGCTTATCCTGATTTTCCTATAGAATTAGATAAAATTATTAATCAAGCGCAAGATGCAACATATTTTGGAGTAGTATTATTAGAGATATGGTCTGATTTAATAGGTGATAAATAATGTGAGAATGAAAATAACCCTTTTAATGATATAATATTAATATTTAATACTTTGATAAATAATTTTTGATAATTTTGAAATTAATATAAAAATACTTCTACAATATAATATATTTGGGAGAAATAAAAAATGTCTCAATTGCAATCAGAGATCCAACTTTATCTTCCCACAACATTAGATACCAAAATTAATTTAAAGGCATCTAAGATTGATAATAATTTAGATCTTAATATTAAGAATCAAGTAGAGACAAAATATGGAAATAAATTTTTTAATTTTGGACATGTTCGTCCAGGAACCATTAATATTCTTAAAAGAAGTATAGGAAATAAGATAGGTAGTTCTGATTTTACCGGAGATATAAGTTTTCATGTAATATTTCAATGTGAGGTTTATTTGCCTCAAATAGGACAGGAAATAGATGCTCGTGTTAAAAGTATAAATAAAATTGGTATTTTAGCCAAATCAGATAGTAATAAATTAACAATATTATTAAGTAAACCACATCAATCAAATTTAGAATTATTTTCAGAAGTGATGTTGGAAACTCGTGTTCGTATACGTATTGTAGAATTTAAAATCGATTCTCAAAATGAAACAATTGTCATCATTGGTGATTTAGTTCGTATTCTTTCAGGAGTATATCAAAATTATCAAATGCCTCGTATTGATGGTATGTTAATAGATGTTAGTGGAGATGTGCAATTAACTGAAAATATACGTAATTTATATATAAATTATGATGATTTTGTAGAATCTGTGAATTCAAAATCATTAATGGATCCTTATGCTATGTTTATACCTGAGAATGAAAAAACATTTGATAAAATGCGTCAAAAAAAATCATGGTTAGGATTTAAGGATTATTGGAGTATTGTCCGTTCTATGGTAGAAGATTATGAATTAGTATATGCTAGTGGAGGTTATAATGGAAATAATGGCATAGCTAAATTACCATTTAAATCACATCCAATATCAAGAGCATTTTTTAAATTATGGGAATTATTATATCGTTATCCTGAAATTATTAAGAGAGTGAATGCAGAGAATGATTTATTAATATTGAATTTGGGAGAGGCTCCTGGTGGATTTATCCAAAGTTTAAATCATTATCGTTTTAAAGAAAATTCAAAATCTAATGATACATATTATGCATATAGTTTAAAATTAGATAGTAAATCAACTGGATTAACATGGGAAAATGCAACAACAAAAAAAGAATTAGGTAAATTTGAGAATAAAATTAATTTACATTATGGGGATTTAACAAATCCTCAGGATTTAGAGAAAATTTTAATTGATTTAAAGGGTAAAAAAGCTGATATAATTACAGCTGATGGAGCATATACACATTCGAAAGTATATAATTATGAAGAAATTGTGAATTATAAAATATTTTATGGAGAAATAATTGCCGCAATCTTAAATCAGAAAATAGGAGGTAGTTTCGTCTTAAAGATATTTGATACATTAACATATGTAACACGACAATTATTAATATTATTGAATCATTATTATGCAGAGGTATTTATTACTAAACCTGATTTCAGTAGACCTGCATCATCTGAAAAATATGTTATTTGTTTAGGATTTAAAGGGGTTGATACATTGAATCAAAATTTAGATTCATTGAAAAAGACTTGTTTTGAATTATTCGATTTATGGAATGATAAAGTTATAGAAAAAATGAATATATTTTATCCTAACAATGAAAATTTTATATTGAATTTATTAGGTTATAATATTAGTGATGACGATGATTTTGCAAAGAAATTACAAGATATCACACATGATCATATTACTAAACAATCAGAACATATTAATAAAGGTATTCATTTGATTCATACGAAATCTATATTTGATGTAAGAAAAGTAGAAGAAATTAAACAAAATCAAATTAAACAAGCAGTGAACTGGTGTCAAAGATATAAATTAGAATATAATGAGGATATTGATTTGACAAAGGAACATTTTCAAGATATGGAAGTAATTAATACTTCTAGAACTATTAGCTTTTCTATTAATAAATTATTAACTGAATATAAAGATTCATATGATTATTTAAATGATGAGTATCCATATGTTAATATGGAATATTTGAGAGAAAGATCTTTAGCATTAAATCATTTATTAGAAAAAATATATGAAGATTTTCAACAAAGTCAAATTTATGAATTCAAGATTTCTAGATTAAATCCAACTCCAGCCTTAAATGGAGAATTACAATTTAAAGACGGTCCTAAATCCCAACGTTGGTATGTTATTTATGAATTACTTAATAATTTATCGATTATCAATGATAATGAATCATCAAAAACATTTAAAGTTTTTATTAATTTAGATAATGTAACTGGAGATGCTACTCAAGCCTTATCTTATTATATATCTAATAAAACAAAGAAGAATTTGGAATGGGTTGGTAGTATGTTATGGCAAAATAATATGTCTGAATGGATATCATCTAATAAAGATAGATTTTTGATGGGAGATACGACTAAAGTGCAAGATAGTGGAAAAACATCTGGAGATGTAAGACAAATTGAGACATTAGAATTTTATAATAAATATTTCAGTTCAGATAAAAAAGTAGATTTCTATATGTGTGATTTTAATATTCCATTACCTGATGAAACATATGGAGTATTAATTTTATATCCTGAGAGATATTTTATGAAAGATTATTTTGGTCAAATTATATCAGGATTAGTCTCATTAAAGGATAATGGTAAAATGTTAATTCGACAATATACCTTTTTCGAAAAAGTCACTATTGGTATGATAGCAATATTGGAAGAATTATTTGAGGAAGTAACAATTATTAAACCATTAATAGGTCAAATTGAATCAGTTGAAGTATATTTATTTGCTAATGGATTTAAATCTAAGAAATTTACTGAACAGATACGTAAAGATTTATTTAATTATATGAGTGAAGCATTTGTAGCAGAGACTAGAGAAGAAATGATGAGTGAAGAATATGTAATGCCACAACTTCCAGAGAGTGTAACCTTTAAATCAGATGATTTCGAAAAGAGATTGATTTATATAGGATATCGAATATATGTATTAAATCAATTTCCAAGATTACAAGTTAATTTGGATTTATATGAGAATGCAAAATATCAATTAAATAGTCAACAATCAGCATCAATTGAACATATATTAGGAGAAAAAGAAGAATATATGAATAAGAGTGAATTAACTCCAGCTGATCGAAATGAAATCATAAATTTAGATAAGAAAATGGAAGGAGTTTTTTCAGAAATAACCGAAAAAATAGTCAATCAAGATTTTCGTTATCTATTAGAAGAAACAGTAACTAATTGGTTAGAACAAAATAATCCTTCAAAATAAGCTTTTGATTATAAAGTATATAAACAAAGTAGGTAATAATTACTTTGTTTATATATATTAAAATTTGATAAAATATATAATGTAAATGGGTGATTATAATGTAAATGGGTGATAAAAATGAAAAAATAGAAGTTTTTAATGATTTAGATGATAAACGATTAAGAACAATGAATCGACGAATTTCAGAACAAAGTAAATATCGCATTAAATTAATTGATAACAATTTGTGTATGGATAATATTACTATACAAATGATTAGTATTAATATGGCAAGATTTCTAAAATTTATTGAAATTGAAACATTACTATATCCTGTTTTAGAAGGATATAAAATTACACGTTGTTGGATTTTTAGGAATATGTATAAAGTAATGATTAAACGTTTAATTAATCCCAAAGCAAATAAAGAAATTCTTGAAAATATCGAAAATCAATATACCAATATTCTTGAAATATATGTTGTATTAAATGAATATCTGTTAGATATAGAGAATAATATTTATGGTATAGCTACTTTATTAAATGCATTTTTTGTTATTGATACTTATTTAAAAATACAATATCATAGTAAATATGATTTTAGCTCATATATTTTGAATAATAATACCTATTTTTTATTAGACGGAAAAACAATTGGACCAATTCAATCAAATGATTAGTTACTTTGGATAAATATATAAATTATCATTGTCATCATCAGTAATTTGCCATATATAAATTTCATATAAGTTTTTTTTAAAGATAAATATTAAATTATCATAAAATTCCTGTAAGTTAACTAATATTTTAATATCGATAGGACAGAAATAATTTGAAAAAATTTCATTTGTTGCATCCCAAGAAGCACATAAAATAAAGTTTTCATCTGTTTCTCTATGTATTCTCATACCATCTTTATTAAATAAAATCATAATATTATCATCAATTGATTCTTTGAGAGAAGTTATTAATTGAATAAATTCTGCAAAAATTTGCTCATTAGTTTCAAAATATAATTTATATGACATTGTAACAATAGTAAAATTCAAAGATTATATCAATTTTTATGAAATTTATTTTAGACTATCATAATGTTTATTGATAACTTTAAAGGTAAAATTTGAACCTTTAATGACAACTCCTTCAAAAGGTTGATTGTTAAGTT
>Ga0302280_1003810_pt1 | contig 10677 bp, 6 predicted proteins | sample III_Fen_E1_1_FD_198771 | JGI IMG/M metagenome (GOLD analysis project Ga0302280, IMG submission 198771) | Peat permafrost microbial communities from Stordalen Mire near Abisko, Sweden - III_Fen_E1_1 | ecosystem: Environmental > Terrestrial > Soil > Wetlands > Permafrost | place: Sweden: Abisko...
AACCTCTTTGAATAGCCTCATTCTTTTCAACATATAAATATTTTGTACCCGGTTCAGCAACACGATATTTACGACGTTTTAATTCATTCATAATATCTTCTTTGCCATAATCTTCACAATCTTTTTTTGACATACATTGCATGATTGGACGATCTTCCAATGCTGGAATTTTTGGTTGCATTGCTGTCCATTGTGAAGGAGTCAATGGAGTACCATCTGAATCAGTTCCAAATGCATATGCTTCTTTTTGATCAGTAGTCAAATCTGCATAATCACCTTCTTTATCATCTACCATCATTTTATAGTTTTGAAATTGGTCTGAAAGATCTTTTATTTGTTGACTTGAAAGTGGACGTTGTTCTGTCAAGTTTAATTTGTCTTGTTCATGATCCAAGAACTGTTTTTCGGTTCCACTTAAAAATCTACCAGATGAAACAGTTGTCATTCTTTAATTTATAATATAACAAAACATTTTTTTCTGACCTACCTAAAATTATTATCCCTTTAAAAAAGCTATTTCATTTCTAAATATAATAAATTATTTTTAAAATAGATTATATAATCTATTTTAAGATCTCTATAAGTTTCTATTAAATATTCTTAATATTATCTATTTTCAATTAATTTTTTTTCTATTTAACCGAAATAAAATTATCAAATAAAGGTGTAGGATTTTTTCCGAATATTTTTTTTATAATATTGGATAAATAAATTACTCTCTCTAACTTTTTTATTTCCAAAAAATTATTCCTATATCTATTCATATCTAATTCTTTTGTCATTATTTCATGTTTTTTTCCATATACTTGTTTTACAGCTAATACAAAATTTAAATACATATCATTACTTAATTTATATTTAGGTTCTACTAAACTTCCACATAATTCTAATTTAGCTATATCTTGTTGTATTCTTTCACTATTTTCCTGTACCTTATCAAAATTTATTAAATTTAAATTCTCCTTAAGAAATGCTTTAGGTAATTTACCATCCTTATAATCTAAATATATATGATATAATCCTATTATATCTCCATATTCATTACTATATTTTTTCAAATATTTTTCAGGTATATCACCATTCTTTCTCCATCCACTCATATCACTTTTTATTTCTAACATTGCTACTATATCTGCTATTATTTCTGGTTCAACCTCATATGCTATTGCAGTAAATAATAAATATATTGATTCAAATTTCATTTCCATTCCCATAAAACATTGTCCAAATTTTGTTATTCTTGTACTAAATGTTTTTTTAGTATCTTCTCCTGAATGTCCTTCTACTATATTCATTTCTCTAAAAAATTCTATAGTTTTATCTATTCCTTTCTTAGTTGGAGGCGCTATCATTTTATTTAATACCTCTTTTAGTATAAAATTAAAACTATTTTCTATTCCTCTATATTGAAATAAAAATTGTAAAAATATACTATCAAATCGTTCTCGATAAATCGCGGGTTTCTTATGTGTTATAAATTTATCATATTCTTCTCTCGTATATAATCTATAACAAAATCCAGGTTGCATTCTTCCAGATCTTCCCATTCTTTGATTTGCTTCAGCTTGACTAATAAATCCTTGATCCATTACATCTTCTCTGGTTTCCATATCAAATTCTACATTAAATGCTAGACCACTATCTATTACATATGTTATACCTTCTACAGTTACTCCTGTCTCAGCAATATTTGTACTAAGAATAATTTTTGTATATCCTGGTATCGGATTCATTCGCAAATCACGTTCAGCACCTTTTGGAACATCTGCTGATAAATCATAAATAATAAAATTCTTTATTTTCTTTTCTTCTAAAAAATTAGTTAAACTTTCTTTTAAATTCATTATTTTTGCTTTTGATGGTAAAAATACTAATATATCATTATGTGAATTTTCATTAATTTTATTATCACGTTTAACAAAAATATCATTAATAATTATTTTAGTCATTCTTTCTACTTGAAACGAAATTATGAGATCGTTATTTGCATTTTGATATATACTTTGTTTCAAAAAATTCGTTGTTATTGGAAATGTTCTACCACTTATATGATATTGTTTAATATTATTTCCCTTAAAATAATTTAAAAATACTTCCTTATCCAATGTCGCTGACATAATAATAAATTTAGTTGATAATGCACTTTGATTCAATGTCTCTCTAATATAAAACATTAATACATCAGTTGATATTGTTCTATCATGTGCTTCATCAATTATAACTGCACCGTAGGCACTTAAACTAGTTAAATCTTTCAAAGTATTATTTAAAAAAGTATTCTCAGTCATATATACTAATATATTACTACCTGCAATATCTCCTCCTTTTTCCTTTTCACTTCCTTTATATCTAAATCCAATGTGTCTACCTAATTCTAAATCCATTTCAGCACTTACACGTTTTGCCATTTCAGCTGTGGTTAAAGTACGTGGTTGAGTACACAGAACTGTTTCATTATAATTAAGATATTCCCAAATCATTTTAGGTATTTGGGATGTTTTTCCTGCACCAGTATCAGCTGTTATTAACATAATATTAGTATCATTTAATATATTGAAAATATCTTGTTTTACTTTCTCTTGACTTACTGGTAATAGTTTTACCTTTTCTTGTAATTTATAATATCTATCAGAATATCTCTCAAATGTTATCGGATTCCAATTATTTTTTCTTTCTAATCTTATTTCTTCTTCTTTATCTTCTATAGTTTCATTCGTAATTGTCACTTCTTTTTCACTACTTCGTGATCGAGTTCTCGATACTCTCATACTTCTTTCTGCTGATCTTGATCTTGATCTTGCATTTGGTTTTTGTGGTGGACTAATTGAACGTGATCGATTACGAGATATTTTGGATTTTTTTAATTTATTTGGTTTTGGAAAAGTTTTTGCTCCGAGCTTACCACCTGTTGTACGATATTTTAATCCTTCATAATCTATTAAATATGAAGTTAAGGAATGATCTGATGGCCAACCATTATTATTATTTTTATTTACATCACCATAATTTGGTCTAATTGTTACCTCAGTTGGATCAATAATTTTATATATCTCTTTTTGATCAATCATTATTTTTTCACGATTTTTTAAACTAACTGCAGCTAAATATGGTATTTCTCCCATTTGTTTTATACCTCCATAAGGTAATTTAATTACATTTGGATTAATTGTTACTCCATCACCATATAATAAATAATCTAATTTCTCGAAAATTATTTTCGGTGTTCCATCTTCATTAATACTTGCTCTTTTATCTTCATAAAAACCATCATGTTTTACAAATCTATGAAATGATGTAAATCTTGAGTCACTTTTATCTGAATCATCATATAATTGTAAATTGTTTTTGAGATAAACAGATGTTAAATTTTCATCATCTTCTGTAATATTACTTAAATCAATGTTAAAATCTCCTATTATAATTTTATTATATGTATATAATTGTTGCATTGGCCGATTAATAAAATTCATTATGTAAATTAAATTATTTGTACGATATGTATCACCTATTGATCCTGGAACACCCATTAAATGTACATGAACAATTAATAAATCATTAACTAATAAAATTTGTGCACGTCCAGAATATCCTCTGTTCTTATCATTATTTTCATAAAATTTTTGATAATCTTGTGTGTAATCGTTTACTTCTAAATTTTTTTTAATCAATGTTGCTAACATAAATTTTCCATCTGGACTTTGATATTCATATATATCATATTCATTCATAATTGTGAGATTTTTTTGTAATAAATCTAGAAAAACCTCAGATACTTCTTCCAAACATATTACATCTATAATCCTTTTTACACCATCTAAAGTCCGACCTCCTACAAATTTTTCTAATCGTCCTAACACTTGAACATATCTTAACATATATTCTTCTTCAGATTCAGGATTTCCAACACGAGAAAAAGCACTTTTAGTATGATCCATAATATTCCAATTTGCTACTGCTATTCTAAATTTACCATATAGCGGATATTCTTTAAATCCACCTAGTTTATTAGACATATATATAATTACTGTATAAAAATATATAATTATATATTTTTCAATTTTATTTATCTTTCAATGAAATCATCATATACATATTCATATCTTCCATTTACTTTATATGCTCTTTCAGTAGTTCCATTACAATAATAATAATTTTTAGGAAGTTTTCCTACTTCATCATTGTTAAGATTTCTTATTTTGAAATTTAAGCCATATGAAAAATGTCTATTATTCCACCAACATGGAAATTTAATCAAACACAATACTCCATTAGTACCATCAAGATTTTTTGTATTATCTCTCACATTTGCATGATACTCTTGACATAATTCATTTATCTCCATTGATACCATTTAATTTTATTCAATATTATTGATGGTATATTATAGGTCATTATCAGTTTTATATAATCTTATTATTTTGAAGAAATCAAAATAAATTATTATATGTATATTTTTGATGTTATTTAATCATTTAAATTGTCATCGAAAATGTATGAACAAATAAATAATAGTTTTATTTTCGATAATGAAAAAATTTCATTATTAAATTTAACACTTGTTTCTAATGCACGAAAGATTAAATGGATTATTTTTGCTTCATTATTCTTATTTTTTAGTGGAATTTTCATTGGTTTTGTTCCTATTAAAAGCGTTATTTTACATTCTAAAATTTATTCAGAATTAGATATTGATTTGGCATTGGTTATTTCTTTAACATTAATGTCTATTACGACCTATCCAATAGGACTATTTTTAGATAAATATGGTTCAAAAATAACAGCAATTGTTGGTGCTATTTTTCAAATGATTGGACATATTTTAGTTGCTTTTTGTTTTCATTATCATCTTCCAGTTCCTGTTTTTATTATCTCATTGGCTTTAGATTCATTAGCTAATCCATTTGTTTTTACTTCGATTATTCAATTTACACGAATTTTTAAAGGATATGAAGATTTTTTAATGGGATATTTTACTGGTTTATGGGATTTATCGGCTCTTTTAGGATTTGTTATATTATTATTAGATAAACATGATATTTCAATATCAATTAATTTTTGGATTTCCGGATGCATTTATTTCATCTTTCTCATTTTGATTTTCATTATTTATCCTAAAAAAGATATTCCAAAAATTATGCCAGAAGTCTTGCCGGTTGATAATATCTCTAAAGATGATCAAAATGATGATATTGTAATATCAAATAATAATACAACGACATTGATTATTACTATAATTGCAGCATCGACCAATATATTAAGTATGAATTTTTATATGATAAATTTTAAAAATTTGTTGTTGGTTTGGAATGACAAAGAAGATGCAGAATTTATTATTCATGGATTCTCAATATTATTTCCTACTATTGGTTTTATTGCAGCTATGTTATCTGGTGCTATTACACAAAAATTTGGTCTAAAACGTTCCATCATTTGTATGAATATTTTTCAATTAATATTTGGAGTCATGTCATTAATTCCAACATATGAAGTACATGGTTCTGCATTTTTTTCTTATATTTTCTATCGAATGATGTTTTATACAAGTATCAATGTTTGTGTAAGTCAGATCAATCCTCATAAAATTGGACAAAATCTTGGATTAGTCTATGGAATTTCGAGTCTAATTAATTTATCTAATTATGGATTTTCATTACTTGCTAATACTATGGAAAATATAGCATTTGGTTTTTATTTTATACATTTAGGAATGGCAATTATTGCTTTAGTATCCACTGTATTTTGGATTTGTTTTTTGCCAAAACCCATTGATATTCCAAAGTAATTTTTATAATGTAATTTATAATGATATTTTTTTATTATGATTTAACATTGTATAGAGCATCAATTTCTTGATCATTCAATGGTGCAATCACTTCGGCATAATCAATCATATTCAATTGATATTGGAGTGTTAAAGGATGTGTAATATTAAAATTCTTTGGAAGAAGAACTCCATTATTATCATATGGAATTTTCCGTAATTCAAATTCTAATTTTGCTCGTTCAATCAAATTCATTTCTTTACAAATACCATTAACTTGATTAGCTCTAACTTGTTTAAAACTATTCACACAAAACAAGATTTCTTCAAGTAATTCAGGAATATAAATATTTCCATTACATTTAATAAGTTTAGCTAATACTCTTAATACTGTTGCTCGATTTAATTGAATATCCGGTTCAACTAATAAGACAGATGCTACACTACTATGTAAATTAAAATTACTTGAATACTTTGTTGGAGTTGTGTTATCACATTTATAAGTTTTTCGATAATATTCTCGACGACTTTCACGTAATAAAGTATCAAATTGGCCCCATGTAAATGTTGTATCTTGTTCAGTACTTCCAATAAATATATATTTTTCATTAAAAACTAGAACTGATGGACCATAAATCGTTGCATATGATGGTATTCCATTACTATTATTTCGATGATATGATCCAAAAATACGATCAATGAATTTTTTGCAATCTATTTTATCTTGATGTAAAGCTCCAATGAATGTTGGATTAGTTAAAAAATATTCAAATAAAGTTTCTGGTCGATATTGTTGAAAATTTGTTTTATTTTCCATAAATTCACTAGTCTCCATAAACATTCCCAAACAAACACTAATCAATTCAGGTTCAATTACAGTATTAATATCATTCTGTTCAGATAATTTTTGATAGAATAACATATTACGTTCAACAAAATGAGTATCAATCTTCATTCGTTTAAAGAAATTCATCAATTCACTATAAGTAATCATTCGGCCTGAATCCATTAATGGTACTCCATTACGATAATCATAAAACATACGTTTAATATTATATAATGTCTCACCGGTACGTTCTTTCTTAAATAAACTGAGAATCATTTCACTTACATATCTTACAAATTTCTCTCGTACTAATTTCTTATATTTATCCATTGACATTCCATCTAATTTAAATAATAATGTACTATTAACCATTAACATTACAGAATTAATCGGATGTTGTTGCACTAATGAATTTGATAAAAATGTTGGAATTGCTTTTCGTAATGGAACAACATTAATACCTACACCTTCATCAGTAAAAGTTTCGGTTGTCTTGTGATGAGTCAAAATCTCATTCATGTACCATCGAATCATTTCACGCATTGGACCTTCGGACCATTCTTTTTGATAACAATTATAAAGATATGAATAAAATAGACGCCAACAATGTGACATATCACGTCCACTTAAAAAGGCTTTACATAATTGTTGTTTAATATATTGACGATTTTCGGTATATTGTAAATTAAGTACTGGTACATATACCAATACCTGATTACGAGTTAAATCATTTCCTTGTTTAGTTAAATGTTTTGCCATCTCCAACGATATATAATCTGGACTAGCCATCTCTTGATTATAAACAGCAAATGGCCATGATAATGCAAAATCTGAAGTATTTGTTGTCATATCAACTGGTTCTCTAACTATAAGAGCCATAATTTGATTTTCGTCAAGAGTAATAGAATCTTCACCACGATATGTTTGTTCATCTATTTTAATTTGATCTAAATTAATAGTCTCTTGAATTCTTTCGGCACGTGCTGCACGATTAGAACGAACATCTCCCAGATCATAAGTAGCTTTTTCAATATTATGTAAATCCATTAAAATAGTGTCATGAAATCGACGATAATCTTGACTAATAACATTTAATAGTTTTTGATATTCTTGACGTGCTTTTTCAAGTTCTACACGCATTGGTGGTAATTCTTGACGAGCAGTTGCAAGTAATTTTTCTAAATCATTGCGAATTTCTGGTTTAATAATTGGATCTGATAATTGAGATAATAAACTACGAATCATATTAAGTTGACGAGAAATTTGAGTTTCAATAGGATTAGAAAATTCTGAGACTGTATTTGGTTTATAAGAATTAAACCATTGACGAAATTCTTTCAAACGATTTTGAGTTTTACATAACATTAAAAGACTTTGATAATTAATCTTCATTAACATATCTTGATCTATATCCTTTTTCTCAAATAATAATTTAAAATTTACATATTGTTTATCACTTAAACTAATATAACCTTCCGGAATATCTGAATCCATTTGCATAACTCGTAAATTTACTAATTCATTTATATTAATATCAGTTAATTGATCATAATTTTTATCTTTAATAACAGGACATGGATAAGTCAAACTTGGCGCACCATTACTATATAATAATTTCATACGACCATCAACATTATCACTATGAACAATAATACAATCAGAATTCATCATTGAAGCAAATACTGAAATATTCATTTGTGATGGAAGTTTTTTGTTTCCAGCAAGAACACCTATAAACATTTTTATATTTGTAAATTTATTTAAATAGTTCGAAAATATTTGCACTTGATTTTGCTCAATTTCCCCATCTGTTGACATAATTAATATATCAGTATTTGATATTTTTACATTTGAATCTTCTGATGTAAAAATACTTGCCGGGGACGTTCCTCCTTCAGATTTAATACGTGAATCATTGGCATTTGGATAAATACCATTCAATTTCTCAGACCATGCCAAACATTCTGCACTGAATTTTGATAGAATTGATTTTTCGACATCTAAAATTGTATTAACTTTACGATACATATTATTATTATTATTTAATGTTAATTCATTACCAGTAGAACCACTAACATCCATAGCAGTAAGACTTTTTCCTTCCATTAATTTTTTTTCTACTATTGGACCATTATAAGTAAGAAATCCAGATACTCCATACCAATGATCAATTTTAGATTTAACTTGGGTAATCGTTTGAGTTTGAGACATCAATAAGGGAATTTAATAATAATATATAAATTAAATATAATCAAAAATATTTAGTTTTTATTTTTGAATTATCTTAAAAATATTCTATTTTATATAATTATAATCACTTAATGTCAGATAAAAAAAAATTAAATTTTACTATTAAGTCCAAATCACCTACTTTTAAAGCATCCACAAAATCTTCTATTCAACAAAAAGACACAAAAAATTCTCAACTTCCAAAGGGTCAATCTGTTAGTTCACCACAAAAACCTATTGTTAAACCGATTCTTTCAGAAGCAGAAAAAAAGAAAAAAATGGATTTATTAAATCAAGGATTTGATCAATTTAAAGCTAATGCTGAGTTTTTAATTGATCACAATGTTGACAAAATGGAAATGATTAATTATTTATTAAAATATTACCAATTATTTCAAACAATAATGCAAAAATCTGATAATAATAATCAAACAATAGGTAATTTTAATAATTCAGTAATAGAAAATAAAAATAACAATACTTATGAAATTAATAATGATATTACTTTATTGAATTTTGGTGATACTCGAATTAGTTCAGTTGTTCAATTATTCTCTGATATGAATTTTATCAATCATATTATTCGCAAAGACCAATTTCTCAATAAATATACAGTTATTGTCTATGATACCAAATGGGATAATAATAATCCTACTCCTATATCTGTTCCTGGTGGAGAGATGGGTATTACTAATCCTCCAAATCAAAATTCGATTAATAATAATGCTAATATATTAAATATTAATAATAATTCCAAAAATACATCAGATAATAAATCAGATAATAAATCTAATAATAATAATTCTAATAATAATTCAAATAATAAATCTAATAATTCTAATAATAAATCTAATGATACATTAGATAATAATGAGAGAAAACCTATATTAAATAGAAAACCGGAAAGGGAATTAAATAGTTTTGCTAGACGAAATGGATTAGAACTATTAGAAGGTTTAAATCATACTCTTACTTTTTAATATAAAATATTGATTTTATTAGCATTATATTATTGTAATTAACTTACTCAATGTCTAAAAGTTTACCACGTAATTTTCGTTTGTTAAATGAACTTGAAAAAGGAGAAAAAGGTATTGGTGACGGTACCGTTTCTTATGGCTTGCAAAATCAAGAGGATATTAATTTGGATAAATGGAGAGGCACTATTATTGCTCCAGATAATACTAAATATCAAGGAAATATTTATTCTTTAAGTATTTCTGTAGGACCAAATTATCCTAATGAACCACCTAAAATTAAGTTTATCAATCAAATACGATTAAAAGGTGTTATTTCAAAATTAAATAAGAAACAAACAAAATATATCTATGACGTTGATCCTGAATCATTTGAAATTTTGAAAAATTGGAAATCGGAATATACTATTGCTGATATTTTAACCGATATTCGTAATTCAATGATACCTACTCCAACACCCTCATAATTATCAAATATTTGATTTAATTCTTTGTAATTTTATATACCATTGAATGAATTCTCAACATCCTCTTATAAATGATCAAAATATTGTTCAAAAAAGTGATCACTCTATTGAAATAAGTAATAACACGAATGAAATTAATTCTTTTGATGCAACAAAACAAAGAAAAACGAAAAAAAACAAAGAAGATTCTTCACATTATTATTTAAATTTTAAACCATCTAAATATCTTTCTGAAGAATGTACTTGTCCTATTTGTTTTTATTTATTGATGGATCCAGTTTCATTAACGTGTGGACATAATTTATGTTTTGAATGTTTGGAATCATCTAAAAGAATTGCTCAGAAAAATGATCAAACTCATAAATGTCCATTATGTAGACAAAGTATTGATGGTCAAGCAAAACCTAATTTACCATT
>Ga0302280_1003811_pt1 | contig 10670 bp, 9 predicted proteins | sample III_Fen_E1_1_FD_198771 | JGI IMG/M metagenome (GOLD analysis project Ga0302280, IMG submission 198771) | Peat permafrost microbial communities from Stordalen Mire near Abisko, Sweden - III_Fen_E1_1 | ecosystem: Environmental > Terrestrial > Soil > Wetlands > Permafrost | place: Sweden: Abisko...
GCAATCTGTTTGGAATTATGTTTCGATGTGCCTTCGCGCAACATCCGGTTGGCGAGGTCGGCCACCAGGTTCTTCTCCTCAAACCACTTCCCCGCCTTGAACATCAGTTCTATCTTCACTACTTCCTGTTCCCCTTCGTTAATTACATAAACCGGCACGCCGTTATCCAACTGCAGTTTTTCAACTGCCGGAAGTGTGATTGAATCTATAGTTCTTATGGATGGTTGAATGGCTCTGTTCATTTTTGCTGTCTGCATTTTCAATTATTACTGAAATATCTGATTGTATTACAATTCTCCTTCCTGAAAACCTTTGATGCTACCTGCTGCAACTTATCAGCGGTAACCGCTTTGTATTTATCAATTTCCTTGTTCACCTCGTCCGGGTTGCCAAGCATCTCAAAATAAGCCAGGTTCATAGCCCGGTTAAGGATATTGGTGTCGCTGAAGGTCATCAACGCCTCAATCTTATTTTTCACTTTGGTCAATTCGTCGTCCGATATTTTTTCTTTGGCTATTTCGTTGACCACTTCCTCGATCGCTTTATTGGCGTCATCCATGCTAACCCCTTCGCTCAGCCTTCCGTCAATCATCAATAAACCTTCATCTACCGTTTCACTCAAATAAGCGCTGATGTTGCTAAATAACTTCTTGTCCTTCACTAATTTTTGATACAGACGCGACGAATCGCCGGAGCTTAAAATATCCCTTAGCAAATCGGTAGCCTGGTAATCTTCATCCCTGCGCGCACATACCTTATACCCTTTATAAATGGCATTTACCGGCACATCGGCCTTTACTTCTAACACGCGTTCTTCATTTTGTTCAGGCTCTTTAGGGATGTCACGGACAATGGTTTCACCGGCGGGGATCTCACCAAACCATTTTTCGGCAAGTGCCTTTACCTCGGCGGTTTTTACATTACCAGCCACTACCATCACAGCATTATTGGGACGATAGTATTTAAAGAAAAAATCTTTCGCCGATTGCATTTTCACTTTTTCAATGTGCGACAGGTCTTTGCCTATCACCGGCCACTGGTAAGGATGTACTTTATAGGCCAGGGCGCTCATCTTATGCCATACATCGCCATAAGGTTGGTTAATGTAGTGCTCCTTAAATTCTTCCATCACTACATTCTTTTGTGTGGTCAGGCTCTCTTCTGCAAAGGCGAGTGATAGCATCCGGTCACTCTCTAACCAAAAGGCAGTTTCAAGATTGTTGGCTGGCAGTATGTCGTAATAATTGGTGATGTCGTTGGAAGTAAAGGCATTGTTCTCCCCGCTTGCGTTTTGCAAAGGCGTATCGAACTCAGGGATATTAACCGAGCCCTCGAACATAAAGTGCTCAAACAAATGCGCGAAACCCGTTTGGTCCGGGGTTTCATTGCGCGAGCCTACCTTATACAAAATATTAACCGCAGCCATGGTGGTAGTTGCATCTTCATGTACTATCACCTTAAGCCCATTTTTCAATTCAAACTGTTCAAACTTTATCATATCACTGTCCTTATTTCAGAAGTGCAAATGTATAGATTTGCACCAGAGTTGGAGGCCAGCTTCAATAGCTACCAATTTATTATTTTACTTTAACATCTAATCAGGTTTTATGGCAGAGAAAATCAAAAAGGTAGGGGTAGCCGGGGCAGGCACCATGGGTGCTGGCATTGCACAGGTTTTTGCACAAGCGGGCCTAGCCGTTATTTTATATGATGTCAATTCAGCCCAACTGGAAAAAGCAAAGGCTGAAATAACCAAAAACCTTGAATCCGCGCTGGTAAAAAATAAAATATCGGAAAGCGATAAAAAATCAACTCTGGCCAACATTACCTTCTCTTCCGATATTCAATCGCTGAAATGTGACTTAATACTCGAAGCCATTTTGGAGAAGTTAGAACCTAAAAAAGAGCTATTTCAAAAATTAGCTGCTATTAATTCAGAAAAAACCGTTTTTGCAACTAATACCTCCTCCATTCCAATAACCAGAATTGCTAGGGACATACCACATCCCCAACGGGTAATCGGTATACACTTTTTCAATCCAGCACATTTAATGAGGCTGGTAGAGATAATTACTGGCGCCGAAACATCAGACGAAGTAGTACTGGCCATAAAAGAACTCGTCATTCAAATTGGTAAAACGCCTATCCTCTGCAAAGATTCACCGGGTTTTATCGTTAATCGGGTTGCCCGTCATTACTATGTTGAGAGCTTAAAACTACTTGAAGAAAAAGTGACCTCGCAAGAAAATATAGATGCTTTGATGGAATCCGCAGGTTTTAAAATGGGTCCGTTTAAACTGATGGACCACATCGGCAACGACATTAATTTTTCAGTTACTTCCTCCTTATTTGAATCCTTTCATTATGATCCGAAATTCCGCCCCTCACGCATTCAGCAGCAAAAAGTGGATGCGGGGCATTTAGGTAAAAAGAGTGGGAAGGGGTTTTATGATTACCAGAAATAAAAAAGCCCTCCAATTTTCATTGGAAGGCTTGTGCCCAGGAAGGGATTCGAACCCCCACACCTTGCGGCTCTCGCACCTGAAACGAGCGCGTCTACCAGTTTCGCCACCTGGGCATTACTGAGTACGAATGTTTGGCAACAGCCAAACAGCACACTTATTCAGAGGCTGCGAAAATAGAAAAATCAAACAATTACAATACGGTTTTACATCAATGGCCTAATTATGTACTTTTATAGCCATCTACATGGAAGCAAAGAATTTATATCCCAAACGGTTCAAGAAACCGGTGCAAACCTCTGGTAAAAATGGATAGATCATATTCGAAAAGAACGTTAGGATTGCTTTGGGGAAAGTCCGGGGGGAAATGTGCATACCCTAATTGTAAAAACGATTTGATTCTAAAAACAAAAGACGAAATTGTAGGAAATATCTGCCATATATATTCGGAATCTGGGCCGAGAGCAAAAACTGATGTACCTAAAGATTCAATTAATCAGTATCCAAATCTAATCTTACTTTGTGCACATCATCATATCATTGTGGATCGCTACGAGAAAAAATACACTTCAGAAATCTTGTTGAAATATAAAAAAGAACATGAAGAAAACATTCATCAGAAACTTCAGGTTGGTTCTCCTTGGCAAGTGAATGTTTCACAGCTTTACTACATAAACATTCCACGACTCAATATTTTAAACTCTTTGGAAGGATTTATAATACCCACTGATTTCTTGGAAGAATATAAGAATCTGCATTCAATGAAATTTGAACTAACTAAGTTGCTCTTTTCTTATAGGGAAGTGCTTGAAAAAATTCATCCTAAGACGACCCCAATTCAAGAATTAAATGATATTAACTCAAATCTTATTGGATTGACTATTTCTTTCAATAATGAATTTATTACAAAAAACAATCCTCGTCTTGACCATTTTCAATCAGGAAAGTTTAAGATGAAGGGTGATATAGAATTAGATCCTCAAATCTATTTACAACTTTCAGGCTATAAATTCATTTTGACTATTGATCCTCAGTGCATAACCACGACCACCTCTTTCGTTAATTTTAGATTAGGAAGAGGGAATTTTGCAGGATTAGCAACTATAAAAGATATAATGGCTGATAAAAAAATAATCATTGCTACGCCTTTGATTATAGGAGTTCCCAAAACAGAACCGAATGAGGCTTTTGAGTATTATAATTCTCTTGCACTAAAAGAAATTATTCAAAAACGGACGACTAAGTAATGCGGGTAACCGATACATTAAATTTCCTTTCCAAACTTAATGCTCGCAAAGCATTCAATGCTTCTTCTGTATTGGCCTCTTATTATCTATCCCAACTCACCAAACAACCGGTTCAATGGGGTATGCCATTCAATATTTCGATAGAGCCTACCACCAATTGCAACCTCGGCTGCCCCGAATGCCCCAGCGGTTTAAAATCATTTACCCGGCCAACCGGTAACCTTGATAACGATTTTTACCGGCGGATGATAGATGAAATGGGTGACAAACTTATTTATCTGTATCTCTATTTCCAGGGTGAACCATATATGAATCCGCATTTTTTAGAACAAGTAAAATATGCTTCGCAAAAAAAGATCTATACCGTTACTTCTACCAACGGCCATTTTCTGACTGAACGAAAAGCCCGTGAAACGGTCGAATCCGGCCTCGACCGCATCATTATTTCCATGGATGGCACTACACAAGAAGTGTATGAGCAATACCGGAAAGGCGGCTCGTTGCAAAAAGTTTTAGAAGGCACAAAAAACCTGGTGAAGGCAAAGCGGGAAATGAAGTCAGCCACGCCGCATATTATTTTTCAGTTCCTTGTAGTAAAACCCAATGAACACCAGCTACAGGATGTAAAAAAACTGGCGGAGGAGGTCGGCGTTGATGAATTGAAATTTAAAACCGCACAGATGTACGATTATAAGCACGGCAATGAACTAATACCGGAACAGGAGAAATATTCGCGCTACAAAAAACAAACCGACGGCACTTATAAGATCAAAAACGAATTATCCAACCATTGCTGGAAATTATGGCATAGTTGCGTGATAACCTGGGATGGAAAGATAGTACCATGCTGCTTTGATAAGGATGCAAAACATCAACTCGGTGATTTGAATAAGCGGTCGCTTGCCGAAATATGGAGAAATGATGCCTACCAGACATTCCGGAAAAAAATTCTGCAATCGAGGAAAGAAATTGACATTTGTACTAATTGCAGCGAAGGAACCAAAGTGTGGGCATAAACACTGGTATGACCAATTTAAACAAATTCAGCACTCTTTTTTTTCTTTTCCTGTTTATATTCTTCGCTCATTTTTTTAGTAAGGTCAGCTATATCACCGATAGCCGGTGGACCTTGCAAACGTCGTGGGCGCTTATCCATCATCACAATTTTGTTTTAGATGATTTTAAGCCAGCCATTGAACGAAATAAATATTACGCCATCGAGGAAAGGAACGGCCATCTCTATTACACTTTCCCGCCCGGTACACCCATTCTATGTGCGCCCTTTTTGTCAGTTCTGGAGAAATTTGCAAAGCATGTTTACTATTTCGATATTTTGAATTTGCTGCAATCTTCTAACCAAGGCGGCATGGAAGTTTTTCTTGCTTCACTTTTTGTTGCTTTAGCGGCTGTGTTCCTTGTGCTGGTCTTGTTGCAATGGCAGATAGATAGCTGGATAATATGGCTCAGCGTTTTTGCATTCGCATTCGGCACCTCGGCATGGTCAGTAGCCAGCAGGGGCTTGTTTGCCCACGGGCCTTCTATGCTTTTTCTTATTGCCGGGGTTTGGTGCTTGAACAACGCAGTGAAAAATAAAGAATGGCTATGGCTCGCAGGGTTTATTTTTGGTTTTGCATACATAATAAGGCCTACAAATAGCATTCCGCTATTTTTTCTTGGACTATATATCATTACAATTTACCGAATGCAATCATGGCGTTTTATTTTTTCATCAGGCCTACTTCTTTTTTTATTTTTCATTTACAACCATTCCATTTATGGATACTTTCTTAGTCCGTATTTTTCTCCTTCACATATAGGCAAGATGCATCATTTATTAGGAGGTTTAGCGGGAAATTTCTTCAGCCCAAGCCGTGGTTTATTAGTTTACTCTCCTTTTTTGATTCTCCTTATACCCCTCTTGATTCTAGCCATTAAACAAAACGCCATTAGTAGGCTTCAATATATTTTAATTATTATAATATTTTTACATTCTTTGTTAGTTTCCAGTTTCGATTATTGGTACGCCGGCTGGTGTTTTGGTCCGCGTTTTTTTGCAGACATGATGCCTTTTATGGTTATTCTATTTGCAGTTAGTTTGCAAGCCTATATTTCCCGGGCCAGTGCTTTGCGACGGAAGTTCATTATTAGTACCGCTGTTTTTCTTTGTTTAATAAGTTGCTGGATAAATTACCAGGGCGCGAACAATGCCAAAACGTTTGAGTGGAACTATCTGCCCAATAACATTGACGAGAATCGGGCGAGAGTTTGGGATTGGAACGATATCCAATTTTTGAGGTGATACCTGAAATAAAGAACCCGGATGCATCTGAATGCATCCGGGCCCTTTAAACCAAAGCAACAAAAAAGAATTAATAGAAGAATTGCTCCGAAACTACTTTGCCGTCTTTTACATGGTAAACGATCAGCTCATCCATTTGCGAACGCTTACCATCTTTCATGGTTACATCCATACCCAATGCTACACTAAAGTAGTTGCCCATTACTAATGGTTCTGACACAGTTAAACCGTGGTTTTCCTTCACCATGCTTTGAAACTGCTTTCCTTTTTCCTTGATCGCATTTAATCCCTCTACCTTCTTTTCTGGCATTTGAGAGCTTTCAGGCTCAATACTCACTACATCCTCTGCAAATAATTCTTCCTGTGCTTGTTCGAATTTGCCGGTGCTGCAGAGTTCTACTAACCGGTCGGCTACCTGCTGTGTGGTAGCATTTGATTGTTTGGTTGACATAGCTTTAAATTTTAATGGTGAAATAATATTTAAAGCTACAAAGGATGTAAGGCTAAAAGAAGGCAATTCGAACAATTAACAGAGAAATAATAGTGGCTTGGTTTACCAGATTAAAAGCGCTAAAAAGGGTAACATTTCCTTAAAGGAATGGCGCGTAAAACAAAATACAAAATCTATAGGGAAGATGATATACTAATTCCAATCTACCTCTTCATCATCGTTGATGTGCGGAGTAGCGGTAGATGTAACGGTGGTAGTGTCGGATATGCTTTCAGCTGGCTTTTTATGTACAATCTCCTCAGTGTGGTGAGTTTTATTTGGACGCGGTTTAGCGATATTATCATTTTGCGGGTTACTATTATTTCTTTCAGGACGCTCGGATTCGAAATCATAATCAGGCAGCAATTCCTTCTTTACATAATCCAATGCTTCGTTTAACCCTTCTACAAATTTTTTAAAATCCTCCTTGTACAGGAATATTTTGTGGCTTTCGTAACCATCGGTATCAAAGTTCTTTTTGCTTTCCGTAATGGTCAGAAAAAAATCACCCTGGCGGGTACTCTTCACATCAAAAAAGTATGTTCTCCTTTTACCGGCCTTCAATCTTTTGCTGAAATAGCCGCTATGCTTCCCACCGTTCCCATTCTCCGATTTTTCCATGCCGTTTAGATTATGTCTGTTTTCAAATTTAAAATATTGAAATACACTTTGCTAAGATAAAATAATCTTTAACAAACATTATATTATGCCACCTCAGCCCCCTCTTTTTGCTCGGTAAGTTGCTTCATGTATATGTCGGTATAGACACCCCCTTTGGTCAATAGCTGGTTATGGGTACCCTGTTCAACTATAACTCCATCTTCTAAAACTACAATGTTATCGAAATGAATGAGCGAAAATATACGGTGGGTAATTATCACGGCTGTTTTACCCTTTAATACCTCATCCAGGTTTTGCTGTATTTGTTTCTCCGTAGCAGCATCCACAGCGCTCAAGCAATCATCCAATACGAGAATATTGGGCTGCTTAACCAATGCACGGGCAATGGAAATACGTTGTTTTTGTCCGCCTGAAAGGGTTACGCCCCTTTCTCCCACAATCGTATCATAGTTCTGTGGAAAGGCTTCTATCTCACTCCCGATGGATGCATAGTGGGCAAATTGTTTGGCCTTGTCCTTATCACCGGTTTCAAGCCCGAATGAGATATTATCAGTGATCGTATCTGAAAAAAGGAAAAGGTCCTGCGGCACAAAGCCCACCTGCCGGCGGTAAGCGCCCAGTTTAAAATCGCGGATGTTGGTGCCGTCGATGCTTATTCTGCCACCGGTTACATCATACATGCGCATGATCAGGTCGGCTATGGTGGATTTGCCGGCACCGGTCCTGCCGATAATAGCCAAACGCTTGCCGGGCTCAACGTGAAATGAAACATCCCTTAAGGCCTTGATACCGGTATCGGGATAAGTGAACGAAACATGGTCGAATAAGATGTCGCCCTGCAATTCCTTTTCGATTCCCTTTTCATCCCTTATTTCCGGTTGATATTGCATGAACTCGTTGATGCGCTTTTGTGAGGCAATGGCACGCTGCACCATCGAGGCCGTCCAGCCTAGCGCGCTCACGGGCCACATCAGCATATTGGTGTACATGAAAAAGGCTGCCAGCGAACCCGGTGATAGCTTACCGGCCCCCACCTGTAATCCGCCTACAAAAACCACGATGATGATACTGCAACCAATTAGGAAGGTCATAGAGGGAAAATAGATGGAATCCACCTTAGCCAGGTTCAATTGCTTTTGTTTATAGGTTTCACTCTCTTCATTAAAGTGCTTCACCATTTCTTCCTCACGGGCGTAAGCCTGCACCACCCGGATACCGGAATAGGTTTCCTGGGCATCGGTAGTGAGGTCGGATAGTTTGGCTTGTATCTGTGTGCTGGCCCGCTCAACCCATTCGTTGACATAATAAATGATGAATGAAAGAACCGGCAGCGGAATGAGCACCCACATGGTGAGCACGGGATTGATCAGCAGCATGGAAACTATAGCAAACGAAATAGTAAAAAACAGGTTAACCGAGTACATAATGGCAGGGCCGGCGTACATCCTTACGCGGCTTACATCTTCGGTTATCCGGTTCATGAGGTCTCCGGTGTTATTGCGACGGTAAAAGGCGAGGTCTAACTTTTGGTAATGATCATAAATATCATTCTTCATGTCATACTCTATCAGGCGTGAAACTACAATGATTGTTTGCCTCATGAAAAAGGTAAATGCGCCCGCCATCAAGGCAACGAATAAATACAGTAAGAACAATTTGAACACCTGCATCCCTATCTGGGAGCGTACGGCATCGGCCAACTCGCCGGAGGAATGGATATTCTTAAGGTTATCAGCGATGATATCTACCGCATGTTTTGTAATAACCGGGTTATAAACACTCAGTGCATTGGCGCATATAACAAACAATATACCTGACAGTATGCGCCATTTATATCTCGCAAAATATTTATTAATGCCTGCTAAGTGCTTCACAATATTCTCCTCTTCTTCAATAATAATTAACCCGCCAAAAATCCCGGCAACAGCTCAAATTCGCTATATTTGCGCCGCGTTTGGTAATGTCGAAAACCATCCCAACTTTGCCGCGCTTTATAAAGGACAAAAATAACTAAAAATCGCTTATGAGCAGTGGAGGCAATGTGATAACCAGTGTAGAGAAAAGGGATGCGAATGTGTTCAAGATGATGGAACCCATGGAGCACGAGCAGGTAATGTACTTTTATGATAAGGAAACCGGCTTAAAGGGCATCATCGCCATACATAATACCGTGCTGGGCCCATCACTGGGCGGTTGCCGGATATGGGACTACGAGAACGAAAGTGAAGCTTTGTGGGATGTTCTGCGTCTTAGCCGGGGTATGACCTTTAAATCCTCCATCAGTGGTATTAACCTGGGCGGAGGCAAAGCAGTAATAATCGGCAGCCACAAAATAAAGCGCGATGAAGCCTTCTGGCGCAGGTTCGGGAAATTTGTGGATAGCCTGAACGGAAGATATATCACGGCGGAAGACGTTGGAACCTCTACCGAAGTGATGAGCATAGTAATGCAGGAAACAAAGCATGTAACCGGTAAGCCTATTTCAGCCGGTGGTACCGGCGACCCTTCGCCACACACGGCTTATGGTGTTTTCCAGGGATTAAAGGCAAGCGTGAAGGAATTAACCGGCAGCGATTCACTGGAAGGCAAAAGGGTGGCCGTACAGGGGGTAGGGCATGTGGGCCATACGCTGGTAGGTCATTTAACGAAAGCAGGCGCCAAAGTTTATATAACTGACCTTAACCAGAAGAATATTGAAGAGACATCGAAGAAGTTTAATGTAACCGTGGTTCAACCCAATGAGATATACGATCTGGATGTAGATATTTATTCGCCCTGCGCACTCGGCGCAACCGTAAACAGCGAAACCATCAACCGGTTGAAGTGCTCTATTATAGCCGGTGCCGCCAATAACCAGTTAGCCGATGAAAACCTGCACGGACACATGCTAATGGACCGGGGCGTTTTATTTGCTCCTGACTTTGTTATCAATGCTGCCGGTGTAATTAATTGCTATCGTGAGGTTCATTCGCTAAGCGAGGCTGACACCCAGGTGCTGATAGAAAATATTTACGAGCGTACGTTGGGTGTTTTCAAGAAATCGAAAACAGAAAAAATACCGACGCAGGAAGCTGCCATTAAATTAGCGGTGGAAAGAATAGAAAGGGAAAAACTAAAACAGAAGGGATAAAAAAATCAACTAATCGTTCTTTAAAAAATTGTGTGATGCTGGGCCGGAGAAATTTGAGGATAAAAGTGATGCAGGCATTGTATGCCTGGGAAATGGACCACGATATTCCGTTAACGAAGCTCGAAGGCCAGTTGAACACTCAGATACAAAAATCGGTTTCACTTTATCTCACCAACCTGCTCTTTTTAGTTGAAGTTTGTCAGTACTCCCTGGTGGACAAGGCCAAGCGCTTAGCCAAATTTGTAAAAACTGAAGAGGACGAAAAGGCCAGCACTATGATAGCTGCCAATGTTATTATCAAGGCCTTAGCGGACGACTCTTTATTCAACTCCTTTGTAAAAAAGAATGGCATAAAAAATTACGTGCCTGAAGAAATAGTCCGGGACCTGTTCAATGACCTACTTTCAAAACCTAAATACAA
>Ga0302280_1003812_pt1 | contig 10666 bp, 8 predicted proteins | sample III_Fen_E1_1_FD_198771 | JGI IMG/M metagenome (GOLD analysis project Ga0302280, IMG submission 198771) | Peat permafrost microbial communities from Stordalen Mire near Abisko, Sweden - III_Fen_E1_1 | ecosystem: Environmental > Terrestrial > Soil > Wetlands > Permafrost | place: Sweden: Abisko...
CAGTTATTTAGCCATAGGCTTTATAGGTCTGGTTGTGCTGATGAAAATAGTTTTTGTAGCTATAGCTATTTGTGTGATGTGTTGCAGACACCATGGTGGTGAGGGCAACGAAAGAAGAATGTATATGCAACACGAAATGAGAATGCACGAAAGAGATTGTGAGCGTGGTTGCGAAGGGGACGAAAGATGCAGCCGTGGCAAAATGGATTGTGATAAGGAATGCGAAGGTAAAGGCGAGGGCTGCCACAAAGAAAGTTGCGAAAAGGATACAGCCGTAGTGCAAAAAGTGATAAAGAAGTAAGCCAGAGACAACTGCGACTAAGTAGAAGACATCTCCAAATTACAAGAAGGCTTCTCCAAACGGTTAGGAGACGTCTCCAAAAGTGTAGAAGAGTTATCCAAATGATTTGGAGCTATCTCCAACAAGCGATAAGATGTGTTATATTCCTCTGCTAACTACTGCACCTTAGCAAAACCACCTTTGGCATATTCTCCGCTGGTAAGTTTATCTTTAACGGCGCTAAAGGCTTCTATAGTAAATTTTACATCCTCAAGCGTATGCACCGCAGTTGGTATCAGGCGCAAAATAATTTGTCCTTTTGGTATAACGGGGTAAACCACTATAGAGCAAAATATGTTATACTTTTCGCGCAGCTCAAAAGTCATGTTAGTGGCTTCATCTACCGTACCGTTCAGGTAAACAGGGGTAACGGGTGTATTGGTTTTACCAATATTAAAGCCCGCAGCTTTTAAGCCGTTTTGCAGGGCATGGGTTATTTCCCAAAGCTTGGTGCGGTATTCGGGGTGGTTGCGTATTAGTTCCAAACGTTTTAGTAATCCTTCTACCAAAGCAATAGGCAATGCCTTAGCAAATATTTGCGAGCGCATATTATAACGCAGGTAAGTAACCACGGCTTCATCAGCAGAAATAAACCCGCCTATCAGCGCAAAGCTTTTGGCAAAGGTGCCAAAGTAAATATCAATGCCATCCTGGCAACCCTGCTCCTCGCCGGTACCTGCACCGGTTTTACCCATAGTGCCTACGCCGTGTGCATCATCTACAAACAAACGGAAGTTATATTTACTCTTAAGCGCAATAATATCTTTTAGTCTGCCCTGGTCACCACTCATGCCAAACACACCTTCGGTAATAACTAAGATAGCCCCTCCGGTTTCTTCTACCAGTTTGGTAGCACGTTGCAATTGCTTTTCGCAGCTTTCAATATCGTTGTGCGGAAACACAAAACGCTTACCCATGTGCAAGCGCACGCCATCTAATATACATGCGTGAGATTCGGCATCGTATACAATAACATCATGTCTATCAACCAAACAATCTATAGCGCTGGCCATAGCCTGATAACCAAAGTTAACTAATATAGAATCTTGCTTTTTAGAAAACGCTGCTAACTCTCTTTCCAGTTGCTCGTGCAGGTTGCTGTTTCCACTCATCATGCGGGCACCCATAGGCATGGCATATCCGTATTTAGCTCCGGCCTCGGCATCTGTTTTGCGCACTTCGGGGTGGTTGGCAAGGCCTAAATAATTATTCAGACTCCAGTTTAAACGCTCTTTTCCACGAAAAACCATGCGTGGAGAAATATCTCCTTCTAATTTAGGGAAAGTAAAGTACCCATGACTCTCTTTAGAATACTGCCCAATGGAACCCATATTCTTTTTTATCTTCTCAAACAAGTCTTGCATAAAATAATTGGCTAAAATTTATGAGGCAAAGTTAATAAACCCTGTTAAAAACCCGCTCATTTCTACGGTGTATTTTGTTATAGGTTTATAGTTATAAACAAAGCATGAGCTAAAAACCTATAATCTTTGTTATTAATTTAATGTAAATTTAATGTTAAATGTTTGTTAAGTTTTATAGGAAACGTTTTTATGTTCATAACCCTAATCGGATAAAAAAATCATCAGATTATATTAGAGGGTTAGTAACAAAAAAAGAGCCTGTTTAAATTTGTCTTTTATTAACTATGTAGTTTATTAACAATGTTTAATTTTGTAGTATAATACTTGCTTTTCAATTACATAGCTTTAAAGTAAGTATTGATAACACGTTAACATGTTTTTAATAGTGAGATATGAAAGCCTTTTTAAAAACAGTTACTAACCAAACTAACAGCTATAATAATAATATAAATTTCTTTTAAAATAATATATAATGAGTAATGTGAGTAAAGGATATGTGGATGAAGCGATTGATGTAACTATCGATATCTTTGCGGAGATTGAAATCCTAAAGAAACAAAAAAATGCAGTTATCCTTGCCCACTACTACCAAAACCCCGATATTCAGGATGTTGCCGACTACATTGGCGACAGCCTTGGGCTTGCACAGCAGGCGCAGCAAACCAATGCCGATATTATTTTGTTTGCCGGTGTGCACTTCATGGCCGAGACGGCTAAGATACTCAACCCAACCAAAAAGGTTCTAATCCCCGATATGAATGCCGGTTGCTCGCTGGCAGATTCTTGTCCTCCTGATAAGTTTGCAGCGTTTAAGCAACAGAATCCAAATCACCTAGTAATCTCTTACATTAACTGTACAGCAGAAATAAAGGCACTATCAGATATTATATGTACTTCCAGTAATGCAGTTAAAATAGTAGAAAGCTTACCAAAAGAACAACCCATCATTTTTGCACCCGATAAAAACTTAGGAGCCTATATAAATAAAATTACAGGCAGAAATATGTTATTGTGGGATGGCGCTTGTATGGTGCATGAAATATTCTCTTTAGAAAAGATTACCAAACTTAAAATACAACATCCGCAGGCGCAACTGGTAGCACACCCCGAATGCGAAGCAGCTATATTGGATAAGGCAGATTTTATAGGCAGTACCACGGCTATATTAAACTATACTAAAACAAACCCTTGCAAAGAGTTTATAGTAGCCACCGAGACCGGTATCTTGCACCAGATGATAAAGAACTCGCCCGAGAAAACTTTTATACCTGCACCCCCTAATAATAGCTGTGCTTGTAACGATTGTCCACATATGAAACTAAATACTTTAGAAAAGATTTATCTGACTTTAAAATACGAACAGCCAGAATTACTATTATCTGCAGACTTGATAGAAAAGGCTAAAAAGCCTATTTTACGAATGCTGTCTTTATCTTAAAATTAAAATTAAATTTGAACTGTGTATAAGCTAGTATTTGCGTCCATATTCTTTTTCTTTTCTTTTTTCATGTATTCTCAAAAAAGCGATACTACAGCTAAGAACGGATATAATATTTTTTATTATGATAATGGTAAGAAATCATCCGAGGGTACTATGCGAAACGGTAAGGCAGATGGTTACTGGAAAAACTATTACAAAACTGGGATATTAAAGAATGAAGGAAATAGAAAAGACTTTCAGTTAGATAGTATTTGGAAATTTTATAACGAAAAAGGACAGCTTACTAAAACATTCAACTATTCTAAAGGTAAAAAGAACGGGTATATAGTAACGTATGATACGGCAGGTTTTGTAGTATCAAAAGAAAATTATGTAAGCGATGTGAAGCAAGATACATCGTATACCTATTATAAAACAGGATTAGTAAAACAAAGCATACCTTTTAAAAATGGTAAGGCAGATGGGATTTCTTATATATACTCACCTGATACACTTATAACCAATATTATTAAGTATAAAATGGGTTATATTGAAAAACAAGAAAGAATAAATCAAACAGATGAGAACGGAAACAAACAAGGTATATGGAAAAAGTTTTATAAGAATGGAACCCTTCAAAAAGAGGAGCGATTTAAAGATGGTACGATAGATGGTTATGTAAAAGAATATGACCCAAAGGGGAATTTGGATGAAATAAAAAAATACACTTTTGGTAAAGAAGTAAAAAATGCACCCGAACTTGCCAAGCTCGATGTTTTTAAAGCATACTTTGATGATGGTGGTGTGCGTTATGAAGGGGGCTACATAAACGGTATGCCAATGGGAACTCATTTCAGATACCATCAATCTCGCAGATGCGATACGATTTCGGTATATATAGATTCGTTGGATAAAAATGTAAAGCAGTTTAGTTGCTATAATATTTCTGTACCTGATTCTGCCTTTAATTATCAGGATGGTTATTTAATAGAGAAAGGTCCTGTTGACTCTCTGCGTCGCAGACAAAAAGAGTGGGTAGAATATAATATTACAGGAGAGTTTCGTTCAAAAGGAACTTATGTAGATGATAAACGTATTGGCAGTTGGGAGTTCTTTTATCCCGATCAAAAGCTAGAACAAAAAGGCAAGTATGATAAAAAGGGGCGCATGCAAGGTCCTTGGACCTGGTACTACAATAACGGTAATGTGCTGATGAAAGAGAATTATCAGAATGATAAACTTGAAAATAATTACGAAGAGTATACTGAAGATGGAAAATTAATTACCAAAGGAGAATATTTGGACGGAGAAAAAGAAGGTCCGTGGTTTTATCAAGTACTAAATTATAAAGAATATGGTGTTTATCATAACGGATTGCCCGATAGTATTTGGAAAGCATATTATGCAAAAGAAAACAAGCTAAGGTTTGAAGGAGCTTTTTTAAATGGAGAACCTGACGGAAAACATACCTATTATTATGATAACGGAAAAGTACAGGCAAGTGGCAAATACGTTGCCGCGCAAAAAGATGGCAACTGGAATTACTTTGATGAGAATGGTTTTTTAATAATAACTATAACTTATAGAAACGGAGAAGAAAGTAAGTGGGATGGAAAAGATGTACCGCCTTTGGAAGATAATTTAAAGGTATTTCAGGATGTAAAGTCTACTCCAGAAAAAGAAGATAAAAAGGGAAAATCAAAAAAGGAGAAATCTACTGATGATGAGTCTGGAGAAAAAAAATAGTACAGACACAAATAATTACAAGAATATAGTAGAGAACCTACCTGTAGCTGTCATCATATTTACACCCGAAGGAAAAGTTTTATACACAAATAGTAAGACATTAGATTTATTTGGCGTAGATAAAAACGAAACAGATTCTAAAAATATTTTCGATTTTGTTTCTCCGCAGTTTGTAAAAATTATCGAAGAGCGTAAAAAAAATATACTCCTAGGAAAAGAATTGCCATCCGTTGAAATAGAAGTAAAAAACACAAAGGGTGAAACCATATTTGTAGAAATTAAAACATCATCAGTCATGTATAATGAATTGCCGGCCATGCAAACCATTATTACAGATATTACCACAAGCAAACAACTACAAGAAGAGAAAATCAGAGCACAGGTTGCTGAAGAAACAAATCAATCACTTAAAAAAGAAGTAGATCTTCGCACACGATCCGAACAAAAATTAAGAGCCATTTTTGAAAGCGGCACACAGTTAATGTGGACCGTTAACAAAAATATAGCCCTTACTTCCTTTAACCAAAATTATAAAGAAGCTATTTATAATAATTATGGAGTCTATCCGGAAATAAACATGGATTTAAATAAACCAAAAGCAAAATTTGCCCCTGATGAATATCATGCGTTTTGGGATGAGAAGTATGCACAAGCTTTTTTAGGAAAAACAATAGAATTTGAAACCCAAACCACTACCTTAAAAGGAGAAAAAAAACATCGCATTATAACCTTGCACCCTATATACGATGATAATAAACAGGTAATAGAAGTTGCGGGTCAGGCTAAAGATGTAACACAACAAAAAATATATCAGCAAGAAATTACCAACAAGCAATCGCAATTATCAGCTATAATAAACACAACAGACGATATAATTTTTTCGGTAGACAAGGAGTACAATATTTCAGAGTTTAATAATGTATTGCAGCAAGTAGTTAAAATAAGGCACGGAGTTGATATAAAATCAGGCACCCATGTTTTTGATATTCTACCATCTGATTATCATGAAGAAGTAAGAGATAAATATGACAGAGCCTTTAATGGAGAAACTGTTTTAGCTATAGAAAAATTTAATATGGGGGATATAGATCGCTTTTATGAAGCACGCTATAATCCTATAAAAATAAACGACGAAATTATAGGTGTTTCGGTCTTTTCCAAAGACATAACGGATCAAGAAGAATCCCAACAAAAAATAATAAATGCACAATCTCAACTATCAGCGATCATTAATAACACAACGGATATAGTTGTATCTATAGACAGAAACTACAATATTGTTCAGTTCAACCAACTGTTATTTAATATGGTTAAATATCGTTTCGGATTGGAATTAAAAATGGGAATGTCGATTTTTGAAACGATGGATATTACTCACCATAGTGATATGAAAAACATTTACGAACGTGTTTTTACTGAAGGTCAAAGTTTGGTGGCTGTAGAAATGTTTGCGGTTAGCGGAAGTAAAAAACGATATTTTGAAAGTAATTATAACCCCATTAAGCAGGGTAGTGAAACAATTGGCATAGCCATATTTTCAAGAGACATTAGCGAAAAAATAGAATCGGAAACAGAACTTAGAAGCGCACTTAAAGAAAAAGAAGTTTTACTAAAAGAAGTACACCACAGAGTAAAAAACAACCTACAAGTAATATCCAGTATACTTAATTTACAAACGTCATACGTAAAAGATAAAGAAACCGCCGACCTGTTAAAAGAATGCCAAAACAGGATTAAAACAATGGCTTATATACATGAGTCGCTTTACCAAACAAAAGATTTTTTACACATTAATTTTAGTGAGTACATTATTAACTTGGTAAAAAATCTTTTTTACTCTTATGATGCCAACCAACAAAAAATTAAAACAATTTTTGACGTTGATACAATATTTCTTAATTTAGATACCTCAATTCCTTGTGGATTGATAGTAAATGAGCTTGTGTCTAATGCGCTCAAGTATGCCTTTACTGATGGTTCCGGAGGGTGTGTTACAATTAAAATTAAAAAATTAAAAAATAATAACATAGAAATGGTGGTGTCTGATAACGGAAAAGGCATACCGGAGAATATTGATTACAAAAACACAGAAACACTTGGACTACAACTTGTTTCTATATTGTCAGAGCAAATAAACGGAACAATAACTATAAATAGAACTAAAGGAACTACATTTAAAATAAACTTTTAAGCATGTCAAACGTCATTAATATTCTTGTTGTAGAAGACGAGAGCATCGTATCAAAAGATATTCAGAATAGCCTTAAGAAAATAGGTTATAATGTTATTGGCGCTTGCAATAACGCCCAAGAGGCCATTGATATTGCAACGGAATTACATCCTGATGTTGTGTTGATGGATATTATGCTGAAGGGAAATTTAACAGGTATTGCTGCTGCCGAGCAAATAAAATTACTAAATATTCCTGTTATATTTTTAACCGCCTATGCAGATGAAGCCACGCTTGCAAAAGCAAAAATAACAGAGCCGTATGGATATATTTTAAAACCATTTAAAGAGAAAGACCTGAATATTTCTATTGAGATGGCTATACACAGACACAAAAAACTTACCGAGTTAAGAAAAGAGAGAGATTTTCTTTATTCTTTGGTTGAAAACAAAGAGGCGGCTAAAGACGTGTTGTTTGTAAAATCAAATAGTAGATTGGTAAAGATAAACACAAAAGATATCTTTTTTATAGAGGCATTGAAAGATTATGTTGTGATAAATACCGAACTAACAAGGTATACCATACATTCCACGATGAAGGATATTGAAAAGAAAGTTTCTCCGAGTGATTTTCTGCGTGTGCACCGTTCTTTTATTGTGCGTGTAGATAAAATTGTGGCTATAGAAAACCATAACCTTATTTTAGAAAAAGATAAGAAACAAATTCCTATTGGCGGCTCTTATAAAGATGAGCTTTTGCAAAGACTTAACATGATTTAAAGCTTTTGCAACTATAACCAACCGCCCATTTCTGTTTTAGCAGTCTTTTTTCTTCCTTTACAATCTCGGGCTTTACAAGAAGTTGAAGATATTGCGATACTTGTAAAAAGCAATCCGCAAACAAAACAGAGAGTCAGTTTTTTCATCTTAAAAAGTTAAACCTTAGCCAAGGCTCCTTTTAAGAAATCAATAACTTTTACTTCGGTAGGATCAATATTTTTTAAGTCGGCAAGGTAACAACTTACCCAGTCGGTTAAATGAATCAAATAAAGAGATTGAACTAAAAGAGAATCTCCCTCAGCAAAAATTTCAAAAACAGTATCGGTATATTCAGCAAAAATTTCTTTATTGATTTCCAGTCGTTTTACGTTGCGCTCATAATCAAAACTTGTGCGTAAAACACATACAGCTAAATTTTTGTTTCCCCCGGCCCACCCCACTAATTCATTATGATTCATCTCAGGAATTACATGATGCCAGCAAAGCATTTTACTGTTTTCGTTTATTTGCTGACGGAAACGCACGGCAAGCCCTTCTGTGTTTCCTAAAGAGTATATAACAGGAATTTTATTATGTAATTTCTCTGCAAATGTTTTAGCTTTTTGTTTAATATCTTCTTCTTTCTCATCAAGCAATCGGATAGCCACCTCAACATCTTTTTTATAATGGAGATTAGCAATTTGCTTCGCCTCAAATACATGTAACAATTGAACCAAAGAATATCCTATACAAGAACGCGGAGGAAATCCCCCTGGAATAATAATTAAATCGAAGTTGTTTTGTTCAGCAATTTCTTTAACCTTTCCGCCACTTGTTATGCAAACAAATTGCGCCTTTTTTTGCATAGCTAATCGCATGGCACTAATGGTTTCCTCGGTATTACCAGAATAGGAGCAAACAATTACTAAAGTATTTTCGTTTACAAAAGAAGGAATAAAATAATCTTTACTGATAATTACAGGAACAGTGGCGGTTTTAATAGTTAACTCGGCTACAATAGTTCCTCCGATGCCCGAACCACCTAAACCAGTAATTAAAACAACGTCAATTTTTTTAGGCGAAGAAATTTTTGATTGTTGCGCAATATCTAAGGCCTCTTGTAATTGCTTGGAAAAATTAGCTACTAAAGTTTTCATATCTCTCGAATTTTATTAATCTCTAAAAGATTTTTGTTTACTAATTGGATTTGATTTCAAAGGATTTGCACTTGCTTCTTTATACAGTTTACGATTACGATAAATATCTATCGCCATATAAATGGCTTTACGAAAAGAGTTTGCATCTGCTTTGTTTTTTCCGGCGATGTCATAAGCGGTACCGTGATCTGGAGATGTGCGAACAACAGGCAATCCTGTTGTAAAATTTACACCATTATTAAAAGATAAGGCTTTAAAAGGAATTAATCCCTGATCGTGATACATAGCAAGCACCGCATCAAATTTTTTATAAGCCTCTGTACCCAAAAAACCATCAGCAGGATAAGGACCATAAACCAAAATCTCTTCTTTTAATCTATCAATAGCTGTTTTAATGATCGCATCGTCTTCTGTACCAATAACCCCGCCATCACCTGCGTGCGGGTTAAGTGCCAAAACAGCAATTCGTGGTTTTTGTATCCCGAAATCTGTTTTAAGTGTTTTGTTTAAATGAATTATTTTGTCGGCCACTTTATCTTGTGTGATGAGTGCCGTTACTTGCTGCAAAGGAACGTGCCCCGTAACCAAACCTATTTTTAAATCATCACTGCACATTAGCATCATGGCGCCTTTTTCAAAACCAAAATAAGAAGCTAAAAATTCACTGTGTCCCGGAAATTGAAATTGCTCAGATTGTATGTTCTTTTTATTAATAGGTGCCGTAACAATAACATCAATCATTCCCTGTTTAGCGGCTTCACAGGCTTTTTGCAAAGAGATAAGCGCATATTTCCCTCCTTCTGCTGTTGATTTACCAATTTCAAAAGGGACTTCTTCTTCGTAGCAAACAAACACATTTATTTTTTTTGCTTGTATTTGTTTCAAATCGCGAATAGCGTTAAAACCCAACTCCTCCATACCTGTTACTTTGCGGTAATAGCTAACTGTTTTTTGAGAGCTGAATAAAACAGGTGTACATATTTCAACCAGTTCGGGTTCTGCAAATGTTTTTAGGATAATTTCTAAACCTATACCGTTTATATCACCCTGGCTTATTCCTACTCTTATTTTCTCTTCGCTCATTATAATTTTTTATACAAAATATACAATCGGTTAATACATGCCCACCAGTAAATTAATATCTTTAAACGGAAGGTTAAATGTTTCGGCTAAGTATTGGTTAGTTAACACACCGTTATAGAAATATACACCATTACGCAAGCCGGTATCTTTGCGGATTAAACTTTCAAAACCACCCTCATCGCCCAAAGATAAAAGTATTTGCAAAAACAGGTTGCTAAATGCATACGAAGCAGTACGAGAAACCCTTGATGCGATGTTGGGCACACAATAGTGTATTACGCCATGTTTTCTAAATACAGGTTTAGAGTGGTTGGTTAAGTCTGATGTTTCGCAGCACCCACCTTGATCAATACTTACGTCAATAATTACAGCACCCACCTTCATTTCACTTACCATAGCTTCCGTGATAATAATAGGAGCTCTGCCTGTTTTAGAACGAATAGCGCCAATAACCACATCGGCAGATTTTAAATGCTTTGCTAACACTTTGGGCTGAATGATAGACGTAAATACGCGTGTGCCTAAAGAACTTTGTAAGCGTCTTAAACGACTGGTAGAACTATCAAATACTTTTACATAAGCCCCTAAACCAATAGCGGCTCTTGCAGCAAACTCACCAACGGTACCT
>Ga0302280_1003813_pt1 | contig 10664 bp, 9 predicted proteins | sample III_Fen_E1_1_FD_198771 | JGI IMG/M metagenome (GOLD analysis project Ga0302280, IMG submission 198771) | Peat permafrost microbial communities from Stordalen Mire near Abisko, Sweden - III_Fen_E1_1 | ecosystem: Environmental > Terrestrial > Soil > Wetlands > Permafrost | place: Sweden: Abisko...
CCAAAGGAGTCTTTGCTGACTATCTGCCGTTATCGTATTCCTGAGAAGCCTCAGGATTAAATAACTTTTTTGAGTTGAGCACTGATGAAGGTAAGTTATCTCGTCCCGCCATCTTTTAAGGGGCTAAGTTGCATTTTTAAACTGAGGAGCCATAGTACAGTCTAAACTCCGACAGCCCTTGTTCTGTATCCTGTAGGATATAATTGGGTTTATAGCTGGCAAAGTCAGTCAGAATGAGGTAGTGATATGTAGTAATAAGAAAATTTGAAGTCCTGATGTTGCCATGGTAGATGTTGAAGACCTAGTGGATGGTGTAAACTGCAAAAATGATTTGATATATTATCCACACTACGATTAGATGGGATTGTACCTTTTTATTATTAACTCAAACACGGACGACCCTACAGCCGCTGCTAGAGAGTCATATGCAGGTACTGACGGATTGCAATCGTGAAATTCTGTTAGTATTTCTGCAGTTCCTTGTCTTTGAACTACTTCAGTTCGAGTATCCTCATGGGGAGTATGTGCATGCATTTGTAGCGTTATACTAAGCCTTGAATGGTCTGAAACGCCTACATATCATCGAATGCTACTTTCAAGTACTACTGCAAAGGGGTGCTGTCTCTTCTGAAGAAGACTGACATTTTGATGCTTGACTTGCAGGACTTAAAGAAATTAGTCTAAAACAACTTGTTGTGCGAGAGTATTTCCCTGCCCACCAGGTCGGGGTTCTGCTAAATCCACTGTTAATAAATCTCCACGGGATCTTCCTTAATATTTTCGTCGAGTAGAGCATTGCCCATTCCAATTTATTTATCTTTATAATGGTTATATGGCCAAATCATCACCATAATAGTTATATGACTACCATCAGCATAGCAATAGAAAAGATATCATAAATAGAGACGCTCTTTCTTCTCGGAAGTCTACTTCAACTTGCTCATTTTGGACTATCCGCCGTTGTTGAAGTCAGGGAATTCGAGGAATCGCTTGAAGATGTCACTTGATTTTATTTACTAGATTTTGCTCAAGTCACGCAGGTACTGTTGCAGACTCTTTCTTCTCTCTTCCGCCATTACGTTCTTCTGCTTATTGATGACCAAATTGTTGATATCAGCCAGGAAATTGCAAGACTGTGGATATTTTATAGTTGGAAACCGGTTGATCAACATCTAAATCGGCATGAATGTACCTGCTGTAATTAAGTGAACTCCTTGTAACGTTTACACACCTTCCATTTCGACTCTCCCACATTGATCTGAACTGTATACTCGGTATAGGGTTTCTTTTTATCCTCAGTCTACTTTATCACTGTTTGACTCACAGTGATATGTAAACTCTCCTTGTTGAAGTCAACGACAGTCTTTTCACGGATAGATTGTGAACTACACGTACCGCAGCATTGCTCGATGTGTGATGAGAAAACATGAGTTTGGATCCATTTGCTGCAGTTTATACATTGCATCAGCAGACAGTTTTTCATCATTCTTTTGTATTCTTTCACCCGATCGTATTTCTCCTCCAGAACCTTGCATCGACCTTCCATCTTCTCGAGGGCCTACGAAAGATTCTTATTGGCTTAAATGAGCTCATTCGTCGCTTCCCCTTCTGAAGTTGACAATGATTTTTCGAGAGCCACAAGAAGGGTATCATGCAGTCGTTTATTTTAATTGAGCGTATTCTTGAGGAAGGAGACTTGGTTGGAAAGATACGCCTTTTAAAACATCCACTCAGAGTGATCGCTCATGAGTTCGCTCTTCTTTGAGTTTTACGCGATTAGATTTTATATCTTTTTGGAGTAGGAGCTATTCGTCTGTTCTAGAATTTACGCCTACTGCTTTTTTTATTCATACTTGATCTCGACTTCCTATAGGTCCGATGACAGTTTCGCGATGGAAGTTCGCTGCTTCCTGTTTTAGTTTTAGAGGGTGTTGGATCGTTCCTTATAGCGGTCGAGCTCTTCCTCCATATACTTCTTTTCCATCTCGTGCAGGGCTCTCTCCTTTTCGAGAGTGGACTTGATGCTGAGCATCTAATTCTTTGCTTCCTCCACCTCGCTGTCCGCGATCTTCTTGCTTTCCTTTTTTAATTTTTAGAATTGGATGGACATTTATTAATGCTCGTTGTAGAGTAGCTTATACTTCTCATAGAGTTTGTCATGCTCGCCCTTGTACTGCAACGCTCGAGTCTTATGACTTTCTTCAAAGGCGACAACTCTAGCATTTTATTTCTACAGCAGCTCGATCTTCCCCTTTAGAGATTCTTTTTAGTCGATCATTTGCTTCTGCTTCTGCTATTGTTCCTGTTCTTGAATTTATAGCTTCTGCTGCATTAGGGTCTTCTCATAGTGGAGATTTTTATTAATCTTAGTGGTGATTGTCTCGCCCGCCAGTCGATAGAGGTGTTCCGAGAGCTCGTTGAAGAACTTCCATTTTTAGATGGGATCTCCGTCCTTCGTGCCTTCATCGTACCTCTCCTTGATTTATTCGAAGTCTTTAACAAATTCACTGAATTCCTCGTATTAATCAGCATATATCTTCTCTTTGATCGCGTCCGTTATCTTCTCAGCCTCCTCTTTGTATTTCTCCTGCCAAACGTTTCGATTTTTTCGCACGAGATCTCCCACACTCTCCTCCAGCTTCTTTTCCAGCTTCTACAGCAAATCTGGATGGCTGTCTTCCGACCCAAGCGATCTCTTCTTGAACTTAGCGATGACTTGCTCCCTCAACTGATTTTTAATCTCCGCAATGTCGTTTAACTTGATTGGATTCTTCAACAATTCCTCAATTTCTCTCTCCATGAAATCTGAAGATTCCTTTATGGCTTTCAACCCTTCGCTTCTGCATACATAAAACCAGGCGCTCTCCACATTCGGGAGGTGGCCTTTGTTAATTGCGTCCATGTATCCTTTGCATAGACTAACGAGTAGATTGCCGTTAAGGGGTTGATCATTTATCTTTTTGGGCTTCACTCTACTGAATATCTTTGATCTGATAGCTTAGACCTGAGCCACGAATTCAGGACGTAGACTCGAGTTGTCAATTTCATCAAGTCGCTGCAGATCCTTTTATCGTTCAGTAGGGCGCACCATCAGTTCGCAGTCCCTTTCCTGGAAGAAGTGTTTGAGATGTCTCCTAATTTTATTTTTGTTCTCTATTGCATCGGACGACCCCTTCTGCAATTCCAGAGCATTTTCCAGATACTCTTTAGAGTTAATCTTATTTCCGTTTTTGTCCTGCAGCATGAGAGTAAAATCCCGCACCACCCACAGAAACGCAGGGAAACTGCTTGTATCCTACGATTTGCCGTTGGTTTTGGTTTGAATGTCCTTGGCTAAGTTTATGATTAGGTTGAGGGTGTTGAGTGCGTTTTCGTCGATGCTGCCCACGGAGTTATAGATGAAGAAGGAGCTGAGGAGAAGGGAGAAGAGGAATATTCTAGAATCGTGGTTAGTATTCTCGTCCATGCCGCCAAAACCCTCAGTATCGATCACTATCATGTCCATATTCTACTTGGTGGGACTCGCAATAGTCTTTTTCCAGAGCCAGAGGCCCTTGGTGCAAGGGTTAATGGTGGGTCCAACCTGAAAACCCCCTTTCTTCTGGTCTAACAGCACTCGATTCACAAAAAAGCTTTTACCTGTTCGATACTTTCCGACTATGGAGACGATACCCAGTGATCTGTCTTCTGGAAGCGAGAGGAGAAACTCTTCAGCCTCTTTGGAAATGGCGAAGCCCACTCCTTCTTGATAGGTGATGAAGGGAACTGCCAGAGTCGTCTGTGTTTTTGAATTTATCATCGAATTAATATTTAAACTGACTTATTTTAAATAGATCATCATCAACACCTTTTAAATATGAGCTAGCGATGTAATTGCAGCAATTAGAGATGGACTTTATTTGCTGACTGGGATATACAGTAAATTAGCAAACAGACTCCATTAATATACTTTAATAAAGGCCTCAGTGAATTGGGTGGACTAAATATTTTTAGAGCACTAGCCTTATCTCATTAAATATGAATGATGGCATTTGATTTTTTGTGGTTCCTCCGTCCTTCCAAATTGTTTAAATTTGATCTTTTTGAATTAAAATTGTTCTCATCTCCAATCTTCTGACAAAAGAAGTTGTTTGAAGAATCTCATTTAAAGTTTGGAATTACAAATGCGATGACTTATTAATACTGAGAAGCCCAATCAAATAGTATAATAATAGAAATCATTTACTCAACAACTAGTTCAGCATGAAATAAGTCACTCCTAAGACACCATTGAATGCCTTTCTGAAGGTGGCCGTGAATGGTCGTTTGCAAAGAGTTTATTTTAAGGATTTGAAGCTGTATCAGAAGGTGAAAAGACGGAACATCCCACATCTCCCATCTTTTAGCAACAAAAACGGACCTATCAGCAATATCATGATGAGTTTGAGTGATGACTAAAACAGCAAATCAGTCGACTGTGAGACTGCAATGGTCAATTCCTAACCTTGATTTTCTTTTGTATATAATCATTAATCTACTTCTAACGTCATTATGATTAATCACTGACGGGTTAATTAGCTATGATTTTTTTTCATTATCTTCCGAAGAGCGAAATTTATAGAAAATATGCTGACATTTTGCCATGAGTTTGATGTCGATTCCGTGCTCAATAGTTGTATAAATAGCTCATACCTATCATTATTCCTCCGCATTCCTCAAATCATATTAAGTAAAAATTTTAACAATTATAGGGAGAGTATTTTCAATAGATTAAATTGAATCAATTTTTCATGATACGGATGCTCGATGGAACTAATTTATAGGACCACCATCATATTTGAGATTTTTAATCTCATCTGTCTCCTCAAGAACTTCAAACTTTTCTGTCTCCTCGAGAACTTCAAACTTTTCTGTCTCATGGAGAACTTCGACCTTTTCTGTCTCCTCGAGAACTTCGACCTTTTCTGTCTCCTCGAGAAGTTTGATTTTTGTTGTCTCCTCAGTGCCTTTAAGAAGTTCAAATTTACCAGACTCCTATCCGTCTTCTGCGATAGCCTTTGGGTCTTCGAGAACTTCAATTTTTTTAATGTCCTCTTCCTTTCCTCCGATAACTTAGAACAGCTCTAACTCTAAGAGAATAGTGGGATCTTCGGTATCTTTTGCCTGACCAGAATTGGATCCACCGATTGAACTGCCAGGTGGCGATAAAAAATTATCACCTGTGGCTGGGTTGAGGCTGGAATCTTTGGTGATAAAAATTACGTATTGTGGTTTCTCTTTATTCATGAATTCAGAAGCCTCAATTCCTACCGTTCCCAATACAATGCTTTACATCATTAATTAACTAAAATTATAAATCATACCACTATGCTCCACATAATAATTTATTTCAAATCATCATTAACTTCATGAAATTATCAAATTAGTTAACTTTGGATACTTTTTATATATACCGAATTATTCTGAATTAAATTAAATATTCATTAATTGTTAAATCAAAGCAGACGGATACGATATCATACAACTGCCAGCTAATCTGTGTTTAAATCATATACTGGGGTAATTTTTAAATTACAAATATTTTATCAATCAAGATCCATTGGCATTGAAACTCTTCAACTTGCCAGTTTGTAAATAACTCTAAAAAGTCTTCAGAAGTAAGAGAGTTGGTGGTAATCTTTGGATCAGCAGATTATTTTTATAACTGCTAAAAATTCGATTTCAGCTGTATGATATCGATTGCTATTATAATACATAATTATCTTTTAATAATCTTTTGGTGAGTATGATAGCTTTTTTCATCAAATTGCAAAAAATAAGTATTGCTGTTGAGTACAAAAATAGTATAAACTTAATGTCCATCACTTTAATATTCACTCAGATATGATCACCATGATGTGCATCAGCAACAATAAAATATTTTTTATCTTTATTTTCTTTATCGATTTTATTTGTCTATCATCATCTTTCTTATAATTCAAATGCTTTTTTGTCCTCTATTTCACTGATAATTAGACAAAAATAGAAATCATCCAATTATTCATGGTTATGGTTCTGTATTTTTCAATCGAACACGCTTTAGACCGAAGGGCAGTGCAGTATACTTTGTCAATGAAATAAATTCATATAATTTCGATTTCAGAAATTATAGAGGAGGCAGCATCATTACCTCAATGAAATTTTTATAAAACTCACCCAGAAAAATGTTACCTTTATTCTTTTCTATCAGATCTCAAGTATCAATCTGTAGTTTACATGTTTTAAAAACTAATTTAAATCGAACTTGAACTTATATTCGTACTTTTACTTTGAAACAATTTTCATGCTACTTGGGATTTTGATAAAACATTCAGATGAGATGATGCCTACAAAAGAGAAGGTAAACATATTAGGTCATCATGGCATATTCAATATAAATTGTATATTCTAATCCAAGATTTCTTTCTTAATACATCTTATTCATTAAGATCAAATTTATAATCGTCAATGAGATTATTTCATATTTTATATTTTGAGAGCTTCCATCTCCACTTTGAAGTCAACGTCTTAACCCTATTTGCAAGATAGGCATTATCCTTACTAAAAAAAGTAAAATGATTTGTATGTCTCAATAATGGGGCGATGATTTTTTATAAACTCCTAATGCTAATCAGGAGGTCTTCTCTACTCGACAGCAATGAATATTTAAAAGTTATTATTACCTTGAAAGCCAAAATTATTTTCCATTTACAAAATAATTATTAGAGGTTAATTAATAGATTAAAATAATATTATACTAACTACAATATATTGCAAATTAGTTATTTAATATCTTGCAGGCTGACCTAAAATAATCACATTTGAGAGAAAGTAATTTGATAATGCCCAATTATTTTATAATAAATAAAATATTCATTATTAAATAAAAACAGGAATATAAGACTAATAGTCTACTGCTTGTTATCCCGAGATAATCTGAGCTATTATTTTTAAATAAAAATACGTAATCAAACCGTCTTTTGATAAATTCTTGCCAATCTGAGTTTACATATTTTATGTTTCGTCATATTCTTTTCAATTATTAAAATTCATCATATCTAATCTGAAATATAAATAAATTAAAAAAAATCTTAAATTTCTAATCATCATGCTCACGACATCAGTCGTTCTTCTAAATCAATGCCAGTCATGGCGAATATATAAAATCAGTTAACTGTGAGGCTGCGATGGTCAATTGTATACCTGAAGGTTTTTTCTATATATCATTAAAATACTGAGTTAAGGTCATAACTGATTGATTATTGACATATAATAACTGATCTCTTTTGTATCTCTTGCGAAAGGGAGCAAATTTGTTTAAAATTTGCTGAAATTTGCGATGAATAAATTTGGACTGAACTTCGTTCATCCAATTTTCCATGAATATAGAACCTTACTGATGAGATGATGTAAATGTTTCTGAGTAGGTTTCAAATAAATTAAATTTTAATAATATCAATTTAACCTTGGCCCACTGAGTGAAACATTATTATAATTTTGCCCAGGCCTTAATAAACAATTTGTATTTTAAGATAATTTTAATTAATTAATTGCTTTTATATTCCCCCCCATCTTTTTAAAATTATTATTTTGTTACTTTATTTAAATTTATTCATTTTTAATTCCTAAAAAATCCTAAGACTCATCATCTTCAAGATAATATTATATTTTATTGCCTAAATAACTCTCTTTATCAGTGAAAATATTCCTTTAGCATTATTCTGATTTATTAAAATCTTTAAAACAACCGCAGTTAGATTTTACTTCATATTCATTTAAATAATATCTTTTTTAAACTTTATCTTAATAATCTGAATTTAAAATATTGTTGGAACTGTTTTGAATATCCTCTGGCTCTTGTTATTCCACATCCATCAATATTTCTGATGTTCTCTATCGAACATAATTAGAATTCGTTTTTTTGTTTTTCTTCTACCTGTTTTTAAATTTATCTAAATCTAAATATCGTAAAAAGTACTTTCAGAGATAATTTCATTGGCTCCATCTTATATTTGATTCACAAGATAAACGATCCTTGATCTTTCTGAAGGAGACAAAAGCTGGTAATTATTTTTGTTGATTCTCCAAATTTAGTCATATTCCTTCTTTGATAGGTTCCACTGCACTATTTTTTCACATGTCTTCTCACCCTACTAATCGATAGGGACTTTTCTTTTATTTTCTTCATCTACATCTTTCCATCTTTCTATCTCCTTTCCATGTTTTTCATGTTCTTGACGGATCAATAACTGACAGGATTTAGTAGATTTTAATTTTTTCCCATTTTAAGATTAGAGATGGAGCTTTCTGATATACTGTTTCAGTTTCTTCACTTAAGACCTATTAGAATCTCTACTGACAATACTTACTAATCTGGCTTTCTTGCTTTGGATGGAATCTCTCAGCCACTCCAGATCCTTTTATAAGGGGCCATATGTAACTGTATTGTTGATTAGATCCTAACTCTGCATTGTATTTTTATAATTATATGCGCGAATGGCATTGGGTATTTAAATTACATATTGATCCTGTTCAGGATTAGTTATAATTGCATATATCAAATACAAAAACTAAGTGGTTTCTCATGCCTTGAAAAAGATAAGATTTTAATGAGGCACATCATCCTTTGCTTCAACAAATTCATATAAGTTTAAGGCTTGAACTAGCCGAGGCACGATCATATCGTGATGACATTTTGTAAAAGATCAACACAAAATGTTCCTTCATAGATATTGTCATAGATCCAGCATCTGCATGTTGTTTCTGATGACTCCATGCTATATTTCCGAAAGTAGCTGTTTTTGTTATTTTTGCAATAGCTTCAACTTATCAATAATTCAAATCTAATCGATTTGCTTCCCATCCTAAATGCAATATATCGACCACACAAGAACTAATAATAACCAAACAGTCATAATTTTATAATTTTATAGTCTGATCAAGATTTCTTTTATAGATTTTATCCATTAAGGTCAGGTTTTAATCCTTAATGCGGATATTCGAAATCTGTCAGGTCCTCCAACTCCACTTCTGGATAGTCATCTTATGGCTCTCCAAAAGTTAAGTATTCCTCGTTCTATCGAATGGTGTCAGATCCGGAAGGTTCAAGCGTAGCGATAATATCACTCCATTCCTTAGACATATTGTCTGGAGGTTCTTTCTCCCAATGATTCATTGTTTGAAAGCCATCATTTTAACTCAAGCTGAGATTATTCGTCATTATCTATTAATGAATTAGTTTATTTAATTAATGACTTATCTATGCTAAATCCATGCTACTTGCTTTATAAGAGCGTAGGTCGATTCATTTTTTGCCAATCACTCGATATTGTTTGGCCAATGTTAAATTGTCCTGAAATATTTAAAATATTAATTGTTGAATGAAGCAATAATCATAAGGATACAATCCCAATTTGGTTTATGATCATATTAGATCATCTCAGTTATTCTAAAATTAGAAATATTTTATCAAAAGTCCATCAATCAATTCCTATTGACCTCAATTTAGATATTTTATTGTTGGATATTTTTGTCTTATTTTAATTGTCAAGGATCATCATATCCATCAAATATAATCGAATAATCAAATCAGTCGTTCTTTATCGATGTCCATTGATAAGGAGTTATCTCCATCCTCAATTTGCCAGCTTGATTTATAAAATTATAATCTTATGTTGGACTTCATTAACTCATAATCATAATGCAACAACATCGAGAAGGAAACTCTCGATAAATTCTTAATTTGAGTCTACATGTTTTTTCTGTTATGTTTAATCGTGTTTCAATTCTCAAATATCATCAGGCATATTCTGAAATATAATTAAACCATGACAATACTTAAATTCTTAATCACAATTCCGATGATATTAATCGTCGTCTTGAATCAATGTTCCTCTGACATTTAGTTATCTCCATCTTCAACTTGCCAGTTTAATATATAAAATTCTAACCAAATGTTATACTTCATTCGCCACGCAGAATCATAGTACAACGCCGCTGAGAAGAAGATGGAGAAGAAACTTGGTCCCGACTATCAATCTTCACAGGAATACCTCGATTAAAAGTTCAGCAGTAAGTATTTCGATGTTTAAATCACCCAACATGGAGAATAGCAATCCCTCGTTGCGAGATAAAGAGTCGCTAACATCGATGTAGATCTCATTTTAGTTTCACCTCTGCGGAGAGCTTTGCATACGTGCTCGATAATCTTCTAAAATCACAAATCCAAGGCTCCAATCATCGTATCACCAGTGTTTAGATAAATCATGTAATCTTCAAATGATCTGGGCACTGAAATCGAGGAGAGCATGCTCAGATATCCGACATTTGATTTTAGTCTCATTAAAGATAAATAGGCGTGGTACGTTGATACCCTTAGTGATGAAGCAGATCGGAAGGGGATTATTCAGAAATTGTAAGGATTGCAGGGGAAGGAGAAGTCTGCTAAATGCATTGAGGAGTGTTTACAAGTAATGAAACAAAACTGGAGCGATAGACGAGCTCACCCTGAAAAATAACAGACTCTCAAAAAGCGAATCTTACCAGATGCAACACAACAAAAAGAGGTCATCCAGCACTACCTAAAAACCTATTCCAAAATAGCAATTGTGGCCCACAGCGAATGCATCAAACACTATGCCGGCTATAAAATAGCCAACTGTGAGGTG
>Ga0302280_1003816_pt1 | contig 10661 bp, 10 predicted proteins | sample III_Fen_E1_1_FD_198771 | JGI IMG/M metagenome (GOLD analysis project Ga0302280, IMG submission 198771) | Peat permafrost microbial communities from Stordalen Mire near Abisko, Sweden - III_Fen_E1_1 | ecosystem: Environmental > Terrestrial > Soil > Wetlands > Permafrost | place: Sweden: Abisko...
TTCTGTGAATCGTGACTTTTTCATTTGTAGGGCTCCTTCTGGTGCTTATTTTACCAAAAACCCTACTGATGTGGTGTACTAATTTAGGGAGTGCTTACCATAGCATATGACCTGCCCCGGGATTTTCAGACCAATCTAAACTAGAGATAATAGCCCCTCAACAAGGGTCAGCTATGAAGAAGAGTCGTTACAACGAAGAACAAATTGTTCGAATCCTGCGTGAAACTGATCGCGATAGTGTTGCCGAAGTCGCTAAGCGTCATGGCGTATCAGTCCCCAGTATCTATGCGTGGCAAAAACGCTATGGAGACCTTGACTGCAATGACGTCCGCCGTATGAAAACCTTGGAATCCGAAAATTCGCGGCTTAAAAAGATCCTGGCCGAACGCGATCTGGAAATCGAAGTGATGAAGGAAATTGCCGCAAAAAAATGGTAAGCGCACGGACTCGCAGCGAACAAGCCTGTTACGCGATTGGGCGAGGCTTGAGTCAACGAAGAGCCTGTGCGCTCTTAAGCATCAGTCGTTCAAATCTGAGATATGTGCACAAGATGCCAGCGAAAGAGGTTCCTGTTATTAATGCCATGAAGGCGTTATCAGGAACCTATCCTCGCTTTGGTTCGCGCCGTATACGTGTTTTTTTGCAGCGTAATGGGATTCAGATTGGGAAAGAGCGTTGCAGTCGATTATGGGCAAAGGCTGGATTACAAGTTCCCAAGAAACGCCGACGAAAAGTGGCGGGACAACGTTTCCGACCCGTGATGCCGACGGCCAGAAACTCGGTGTGGAGTTATGATTTTGTTTATGATTCATGTGCCAATGGTCAAAAGATAAAATGTCTCACAGTGATTGATGAATATACGCGAGAGTGCCTAGCGATCGATGTGGCAGGTGCGATACGCTCTCAACGAGTGATTGATGTACTCACTCGACTAATGAGCATTCATGGTATACCGCGACATTTACGTTCGGACAACGGGCCTGAATTTGTGAGTAAGGCATTATTAGAGTGGACAATCCAACAATCTCTTGAGCTTGTATTGATTGAAACAGGAAAGCCTTGGCAAAATGGTGCGAACGAAAGCTTTAATGGGAAATTTCGTGATGAATGTTTGTCAATGGAATGGTTTCGTCATCGACTGGAAGCAAAAGTGTTGATTGAGGACTGGCGACTGCATTATAACAACGTCAGGCCCCATTCGAGTTTAAATTATGAAACACCGTCAGAATTCAAATTGAAATTGGGAAATTATTTAACAATCGGGGCGAATTTCTCTATGTGAATTTGGTCCTAAAAAACCGGGCAGGTCACGTACTCTGGAAACTGATCTATCCTAACGTTTTTCTAGCACAATTAGCCTTATCCTGGATCCTGGCACAAGGAGCTGCCAGCACCTCGAAGATAATATATGCGCCGTCAGCCTGAAATTATCACGTGAAGAATTGGATGTGCTGGAGAGTATATTCCCCGTTAATATTGCGAAAGGTAATAAATATCCCGCGGCCTTTGATTGCGAAGCTTGAGGAGTAACATTACCGCGCCACTACTCTTCAAACAACTCGTCCAGGGTAACCACGCCTGCAACCAGCTCTTCGGAGTAAATCGTTTTTTGAATCCCTGCAGCTGAGATCATTACAAGAAAAATTTGCTTTGTAATGTTGGCTTTCTTTTTAAAGATTGCAATTTTCTGCTTGAGCCTCTCGGCATACTGTTTATTAATCTCAAACGGTTGATCGGTATACTTTATTTCACAGAGGGTAACAGCATTATCTTTTCTTTCAATGATCAAATCGATCTGAGCGCCACTTTCACCGGATTTGCGTGGTATATAACGCCATCCTCCTGAACTGCTTGCAGGAATCTTGAGTATCTTAATAATTTGGTTGATATGTTTCATGCAAACCGCTTCAAAAGCATAACCTGACCAAGCATGATAGGAAGGTCTCTGGCTTTGATCAATCCAATAATCTTTCGTGAATTTTTTACTTTTTTGTGCTTCGACCCAATGTAAGTAGAATAAACAGTATTCATCTATTAATTTGTAGTATTCGCCTTTGCTTCTACCTAGCGGAATATATTCCTCAATAAAACGCGTTTGGCAGAGATCCTCTAAGCGTTTAGACAGAGTCCCACCTCCCGTGGACAAGGCACTCATCGATTGAATATCGGCCCGACTCATGCCTTCTTTCTTGTTTGCAATTAATTTAACGAGCTCTACATAGGAATCAGCATTTTCAAATAAGGACTCAAACAATTTATCAAATTCATCCTTAAGTGGCGCATTTTGACTAAAAATAATCTGCTGTATGTTCTGTTCTGCGGTGAGACCCGGTTCAACGTATCGTAGATAATATGGCACACCGCCCAACGCCATATACAGAGACAAAATATGATGATTATTTAATTTAACAGCCTTGCTTTTTAAATATTCTCTCGTTTCAGCAAGGTTAAAAGGCGCAAGATGGATTTGATGGGTAACCCGATTGTGTAAACCACCTTTGTTATTAATAATTTTACTGATCAGCCAAGATGCTGAAGAACCACAGACGATGAAAACCACATTCGGCATCATCGACCAATACTGATTCCAGTAATAATCAATTTCTTGAAGCAGGCCCGATTTCCTCGTGGCCATCCAAGGCAGCTCATCCAGAAACACGATGACTTTTTCATCTGATTTTGACATCTGTTTATGAAGAAGAGCCAAGGCATCGCCCCAATTATTTGGAACCTCTAGAGGTACTCCATCAAAGAAGGTTTCAGATAAGTTTTCAGTAAATTTTTTTAACTGATTCTTTAGGGTGCCTTTTTGCAACCCTGTGGTATGGAAAAATTTACACTTTTGATGTTTGAAATATTCTCTAATCAGGTAAGTTTTTCCGACTCGACGTCGACCAAACACCACCACGAACTCGGCTTCTGTTGAAGCATAAAGTTTGTTCAGTAGTGTCTTCTCGGGTTCTCTACCAATTATCATCATTATTCCTAGATGGGCTACTTATAACTCTATTATATCTAGCCCATCTAATATAAATAATGTCGTAGATGGGCTACGTATAAGTCTAGCATAAGTAGCCCATCTAATGTAAACCGCACCCTGGGATCTAAATCTAGAGTATTCTATATTAAAGTAATCCTTTTTAATCAATTAGTTATATGACTTTAGAATGTCTTGATGCCCACTAACTTCTTCTTAGCTCTCCATCCAAGAGAGCTGTGCTCAAAATCCGACCTGGTGCTTTCAAGCGATATTCAAAAAACTAGAATTATTCAGGCGTAAACTCCACCCTATAAAGCTATTTGCCCAAATGCCGACTCAATGACCTATATTCCATTAATTGAAAAATAATGAACATCACAAGAATCAAGATACAAAATTTTAGGTGCATTAAAGAACTTCAATTAGATTTTTCTAATTACAATGTCTTCGTAGGAAAAAATAACGCCGGGAAATCAAATATACTTGATGCGATTCGAATAGCCTGTGATCCCTCAATTAAATTCACGTCAACAGATGTTGGGCCTGAATCTACTGACTCTAAAATATCTATTACGCTTGATAACGGTCAAGAATTTAACGTGATCGGGGCCTACCCAGTGGGGAAAAAACCCAAAACTTCGGGAGAGAGGTGTAATTTGTTAATACCTGTTTTTTATTCATCCGAAGGAACATTAGACGAATCCAGCACTAAAAAAGGCCATTTATCACAAATTCAGTCCTTAATTATTTCTCAATTAAGTGAGCCTCAACGTGAGATAATCTTAAAGACCATTAATACATCCCTTGAAGCATTAAAGGTTATAGAAATCAGCCAACTAATCAATGTGGAACTAGGAGGTTGGGAGAATATTAAAGTCAATTTGTCTACTTCTGTTACTCGAGATGGGGATGAATTTCCGCTTACTTTTCTCGATAAGCTAGTTGATGTATCAGTATTAGAAGATTCTAATACTCGAGGTGTTGAACGTCAATTAGGATTGCCGGTCGGCGACAATTACGACTGCCGGTTCGGGTTAAATTTTCTTAACTGTTTACAGCCTCTATAACTGCCTGCTTGTTGTTTTTCTTAGCAACTGCAGCGCGATAGCTTCCTCCTTCTAACTTGATGATCGTGGCGTGGTGAACGATCCGGTCTATGGCAGCGACCGCCATGATTTTATCTGGAAACAAGTTGTCCCAGTCTCCAAACGGTTGATTCGCGGTGATTAGCAGGCTCCCTGATTCATATCGATGAGCGATGAGTTCAAAGAGTACCGAAGTTTCCTGTTCTGTTTTTTTAACGTAGCCAATGTCATCGAGAACCAGTAACTCAAATCGCGTTAATCGATCAAGCATCTCATTTAATTTAAACATCGATTTTGCTTGTTGTAACGACTGCACGAGTTTCGTGGTGGATGAGAAGAACACCTTGATCCCTTGCTCGAGTAACCCATAGGCAATCGCGGCTGCCAGGTGCGTTTTCCCAACACCGGAGGGACCTAGCAATACGAGATTTTCTGCGTTTCTGATCCACTCCGGATTTTCAGATAACCCTTGGATTTGAGCGCGATTGACATATTTCGCTTGTGGAAACTCGAACGTAGCCAGTGTTTTTCCTCGTGGTAATTTCGCTTCGCGATGGGCACGTCGAAGACGGTTCTGCTCTCGTAGCGCAAGCTCAAGTCCCAATAGATCAGCTAAATACGCACCGTAACTGGCGTGTTGAGTTTCGGCGACAGAAGCCCTTTCTTTCCAATGACGTGCCATCGCAGGTAACCGAAGTTGTTTTAGTAGAAACGGTAGGGTTTCAATGGATGGCATGACCAGCCTCCCCACGAACAGGGATCAGCTGATTATAGGATTCCAGAGTGTGCTGGGTTACCACAATCGCGGGAGAATAATGAGGCGCTTCTTTTACGCCCCAAAATTGGTTAAGTTCGCAGAGTAATGGAAGCTCGCCTGCTTGCAAAAGCTCCGTCACCTGATCACCCAAAGCCGTTTCACAATTTATTTTGGCAGCAATATAAAGGATGCCAACCATCAAACGTGATGCTTCTCGGGATGGTAAACGTGACTTCACAACCTGCCAAATTTCTTGATATTGCGCATTCGGTAACAAAGCATCACGAATTTGAGAATGGAAAAAGGCCATCGGTTTTTTCACTAAACTATCGATGACGTGTCGATAATCGATGTTTTTGGCGCGCTTTTTCTTGCGATTACCATACACACGACTCAGTTCAGCTACCTGCACACCGCCCAAATAACAAGACAACCGATCATCATATAAGTGAATCTGCAACGTCGCACCAATCAGCCGCGCAGGAACGCTGTAGAGCGACGAGCGAACTTGAATAGTACTGGAACTGCTGACTCTCACGGGCAGTATCGTATAGCTTGCCGTCTTGTATGTCGGTAAAGGTTGTAGCACCAATTTCTCGATATCGATGGCTTTGGCATTCCGTCGATTGTGCTGATGCACCACTTGCTCAAGCCATAGTTGATAGGCTTCAACAGTCAAAAAGTCATAAGAGCCTCTTAACAAAAATGCTTGTTGAATACGGTGTTTCAAGTGTCCATGTGGTGATTCGGTAGGCTTTCCCTTCTTAGTGCAACACGTCAGTAGGCACATTTAATTTCTCACTGTATTCCCATGGGGTCAAGTTTCCAAGGGATTCATGAGGCCTTTCTCCGTTGTATTTAATCAACCAATCGTCAGTAATAGCCTGAACATGTTCAATGTCGTAAAACAAATTCATATTCAACACCTCTTCACGATAGGTACGATTAAATCTCTCAATATATCCGTTCTGAGCAGGCTTGCCAGGCTGGATAAATTTAATTGTGACATTATTGTTAAAAGCCCAATTCGACATAACGCTTGAAATATTTTCTGGGCCATTATCCACTCGAAGTTCGCAGGGATATCCTCGACGTGCCGCAATTTCATCGAGAAATTCTGTGACTCGCTCAGCAGGTAAAGAAAATCCCGCCCTGATACCCAACCCTTCACGGTTACAATCATCTATCACATTCATTGTACGGAATCGTCTCCCATGGATCAGTGCATCACTCATATAATCCAGTGACCAGCACGTATTCGTTTGCTCCGGCTGAACTAACGGCAGCTTTTCTCGCGATGGCAGCCGTTTTTTCGCTCTCTTTCGCAAATTCAACTTAAGTTCGCAATAAACTCGATAAACCCGCTTGTTGTTCCAGCCAAATCCCGCTTTTCTTAGGCGCGGATATAACTTCCAGAAACCGTGCGTCCGATTCTCTTCGACTAATGCCAGCAGTTCTTGTTTTATTAGCAGGTCTTCTGTTTTCGTCTTCGGCTCATAACCAAACACCGTTCGACTTAATCCAAGAAGCCGGCAAGCCCGTTTCACACTTGCCTGATGCCTTTCAACTGCATACTTCGCTAAATCTTTTCGCTCTGCTGGCCCTATAGCTTTTTTTCAACGATATCCTTGAGAATTCGATGATCGATGCTCAGTTCCGCATACATATGCTTTAAACGGCGGTTTTCTTCTTCAAGTTGTCGGAGTCTTTTCAGATCCGTTTCGTTCATTCCACCGAATTTTTTACGCCAGACATAAAACGAAGCATCGCTGATACCATGCTTTCGGCAAAGTTCTGAGGTCGGCATCCCCGCTTCAGCTTCTTTTAATACCGCGACAATTTGAGATTCTGTGAATCGTGACTTTTTCATTTGTAGGGCTCCTTCTGGTGCTTATTTTACCAAAAACCCTACTGATGTGGTGTACTAATTTAGGGAGTGCTTACCATTCAACCCCTCCATTCTCATGCGATACGCCACGATTGTTTCGGCTTGGAATCATTCCATAGTGTTGGCAGAAATCAGCGTAGTGCTGATTGAGATCGTCTTGTGTGGCTGATCTTTCGTTATTAAAGGCCGCTGATAAACTGTCGGTGCGATGCTCTTGTGGTGCACCGCCAACGCACCACAAAGCATTTTGTAATCCTTCAAACAATGCGGCATGCGACTCACCCCCTAAGATCACTTTCATGTAACTCCAACCGGAATACAGTAATCGAAAATGATAGAGAAGATGCGTCAGTGGAACGCCAAGAATGGTGACCTCGATTTTTTTAAGCTGGGTAAAATCAGAAAGTCCCATATGGCCAGGAATATGTTCTTGTCGAAACATGACTTCACAGGGAGGGCCTTCTTGATGTTGCCATAATTTAACTCGTCGCTGCAATGTACGTAGGTGTTTGTCTGCAAATGTCTCCGGACTATACTCAGTTTGAAGAAATTCCAACAACGTCAGCGCTGAAAGCGAGGGGCTTTCTTTTAACATCGGGACTAACGTTTCTAGCCACACCGTTGCGAAAGGATCCGGCCGGGTCCGCCATGTTCGCTTTTTAGTGCGGGGGTCTTCTCTCCGGTCTTTTTCAATTTCTCGACCACTGCGTTCAGATACTCCACTCATTGCTGAGCTTGTTACTTGGGTTTTGCCCTTTCGACGCGATTCCATATAGATCTCCACCTGATTTGCGGTCAGCCATCGTCCAGACATGTGTTTCCTTTCGGGTAATTTATGTCCAGACACAATAGCTACTTGGAACCGGCAATCCTAGTTGTCGTCAACCGGCAGAGATAATTGTCGCGCAACACTCGAGGATTTTCGGAACTGGGCTCCGGTGTAAGGCGATCAATAATGATGGCTTTACTTCATGTAATCCTGAAAGGTCACACTGATGAACATAATATCTATCTAATAGATGAGCCTGAACTGTTTCTTCATCCATGGCAAACATTGCGTAGTAAGATCGATTTAAGAGAAAAATCTAAAACCAACCAGGTTTTTATAGCCACACATTCCCCAGAATTTATTGCCAAAGATTTCGATTTGTGGAAAAACATATACAAAATATATAGGAAAGACAAACTAACCCAATGCCACTCTATTGATTCTGATAAAATTACGAGCATATTTAAAAGCGCAGAAAGTGATTACGAACTTTACCTGATAAAATACTGCACATATTTGAATGCTGAAAATTCTAAATTATTTTTTTGCGATAAGGTTATTATAACTGAAGGTCCAACCGAAAAATGTTTTATCGAAAAATTATATGATGACGGAAAAATTGTGGGAAGAGATTTTTATGTTTTTTCCTGTGATTCCAAATCAAATATCCCTCATGCTTTTCAATTATGTCAGCAGCTTGGTTTTAACGATTTAGAAATTTTTATTATTTACGACCACGACAAAAAAAAAGGTGATAGGCAGCATCTCGAATGGAACTCAAATATATCGAATTTACACATCCAAGAAGGCAATTTTATTGCTTTTACAGATGATATGGAAGCTCATTTTTCCGTTCCAAAACCACCAAAAAAACAAAATCATCTAAAGCCCGCTTGGTTCTTGAAACATTATTTAAATTCAGATATGGACTTAGAAAAACGCGATGAATTTATAGAAAAAATTAATATTTTTTTAAAACAGTATTGATCTCAACGATTTTAAGAGGCCATCACCACACCTGGAAGCCTTGATGTAAGGTGAGAGCCATTAACCCATTTTGAAAATGATGGCACCTCGACAATTTATACGGCAAGCTTCAGGCGGCTAGATGGTCCGGTTTTATAGGGGCAACTCCAATCGGAAAGTTATGATGCTCAATGTAATTTAAAGTTTGTATATTAGATTTAAACAAGGTGTTGAAGTGGTTATTCATTTGAATTCTAAAGAACATAACACAGATCAGGAAGACTTATGACCCTTTAGGGATATTAGAATCAATGAGAACGACCACCACGATCTCTGTCCTCCGAACGAGATCGTGATAGCTCTTGTGCCTTACCCCGTAACTGCACTAAAACGGTCTGAACGTCCTCTACGCTCCATTTTCCAGCCTTAGTTCTTCCATGGATCCCCGAAAAACCACCACGTTGGGCCAAAGAAGCCGGACGCAGCATTTTCAATTTTTCGATCTCAGATTTAATCTCAGGATGTTGAATTGCATTCGATGCAAACACTCTGATACTTCCAGAATGCGCGACGGCCTTCTCCGATAAGACCCGAGCATGTTCTGGATCTTTTAAGCGAGTGGATTGCATTGTCGTCACGAGACGAGTCTGTTCGAGCTCCATATCGACGTACTGAGTGAGCAATTCATTCATGGTGATCTCTGATCGTATTCCTTTGGTAGCCTCTCTCTTCTGCATCGTATTTTTCTCAATGTAGTGATCAGATTGATTCTTCAGTTTTTGGTGGTCGAGATTATAAATCTCTAGAGCTTTTTCATAGAGAGGAAGATTTGACATGATCTGATGAGCGGACTTACCACGTTCCCGCAATGCAACTTGGAGTAATGTGGATTCATGTGAAGCGTCATTCGGCCCAACGGCCTCGAGTTTCGATTTTAAGGATTTCCACGCCATTCCAACATCACGATTATGGTCCACATACGTAGCCACCACTCTCGCATCCTCTCGTCGTTTGGCGCCCTGCTCTGCTTTTAATTTTTCTTGTGCCATAAGATGACATTCTTGAGCCTGTTGTTCTGGATTAATGAACCACGCGCAATGATCCGCAATTTTGTTTTTCCAGGTTTTTAATCGTTGCCCCAAATGTAGGGGTAATCGTTCCAAAGAGCCACTTGTATCAATGCCACGACGTTCCGCAAATCCTAACGAGAAATCCAATAAGCTATCTTTAATGGCGAGTCGGCCTAGATTCCGCTGTAAAAGACCCTGGCTTTGATGGGAATCTTTAGCCGCATACAGTTGGCAGGACTCTCGGTGTCGGCTTAAGGCTACGTAAGTAAGATGTCGATTCCAGAATGAACCTCCAGCATAAACGAATGCATGATCAACCGTTTTGCCTTGTACCTTATGTACAGTGGCCGCATAGCCATAGGCAAAATCGCGGTATTTATCTGGGTTGATGACGATGGATCGTTCGGAACCATCGGGAATGATAGTAAATGTATTCACTCTGCCCGACTCTGTAAAATTGACATCGGTAATCGTCGCAAATCGCCCGTTCGAAACACCCAATCGGCGATCATTTTTCAAAAACAGAATTCTGTCGCCTTGTGCCACTTTCATTTCATCGTGTTTTCCACGAACTGTGTAGCCTTCCGCTATTTCGCCCTGTTTCACTCTCTCGCTGCGTAGTTGTGTGTTGAGCGCATTCACATCTTTGTTTCGATGAGCGATTACCAGCATTTGGCTCAAATCATTTTGACCATTAGCTCGTGCCTTCACCCAATCTGTTACCAATTGTTGCTGTGCCTCATCTTGAGTTGTTGCGAAATGAATGCAATTATGTGCCTCGTAGGCCGCCAACCCATCGGCTACACGCCCAGAAGAAAAATGAACCGTGGCGGCTCTCTGCCATGGTTCATGTTGTCGGTAGACTGTCTGAATTTCTGCGAATCCTAAACGTTCCAGTAATGCTCGGAAGGAAGCACCTGGACCTACCGGTTGTAACTGGGCGTGATCACCGACCAAAACCAATTTAGCTTTCGCTTCTTGGACAGTTTTCAGTACCGAGAACATGGAGAGACTATCTGTCATACCGGCTTCATCCATAACCACCACATCCTGATGATTCAAGGTCAGTGTTCCTTTCTCGATTGCATATCGGAACGATTCAATTGTACGACTGGGGATTCCGGAATCATGACTCAAACCGTCAGC
>Ga0302280_1003817_pt1 | contig 10658 bp, 9 predicted proteins | sample III_Fen_E1_1_FD_198771 | JGI IMG/M metagenome (GOLD analysis project Ga0302280, IMG submission 198771) | Peat permafrost microbial communities from Stordalen Mire near Abisko, Sweden - III_Fen_E1_1 | ecosystem: Environmental > Terrestrial > Soil > Wetlands > Permafrost | place: Sweden: Abisko...
CGCGGTCGTCTAAAAGTACATCTAATCCAGAAGTTTTTAGTTCTTCATAATAAGACTTGGCCAGTGTCATTGAAATTTCATCAGAGGTTTGTACAGGTAGAATTTCTACATCAAAAGGTGCAATTTCCTGAGGCCATATAATTCCACCAGCATCATTATTCACCTCAATAATTGCAGCGATTAAACGACTTACACCTATCCCATAACAACCCATGATCATAGGTTTTTGTACCCCTTGTTCATCTAAATAAACAGCACCTAAACTGTCAGAATATTTTGTCCCTAACTGAAAAACATGGCCAAGCTCGATAGCTACCTTGCGTTCCCATTGATCTCCTTGTGGTGCTTTTCCTTCTTCATCCTTGAGCGTCTGGCCATTGCTCTTGTTGACCCAGACGGCATCTTCACCAATAGGTGCAGCTACTAAAAATTCATGAGAAACACTCCCACCCATTGCACCACTATCAGCAGCCACGACAATCACCTCAAGGCCACAGCGTTTAAAAATCTTAGTGTATGCCTGTAATTGAAGATTATAATTTTTTTGAAGCCCCTCAACATCACGGTCAAAACTATAAGCATCTTTCATGATAAATTCACAGGCACGGACTATTCCAAAACGGGTACGGATTTCATCACGAAATTTAGTTTGTATTTGATAAAGCGTTACAGGTAATTGCCGGTAACTTTTGATGAATTGACGAGCCAGATCAGTAATAATCTCTTCATGCGTTGGACCTAAACACATGCGCTGGCCTTTTTTATTATCAAAAGTGATCATCACTTCTTTAAGCGTTACATCTCGTCCAGTTTTTTTCCATATATCAATAGGATGAAGTGCAGGCATTAATAATTCGTGACATCCGATGGCATCCATCTCTTCACGGATAATGGTCTCAACGTTTGATAAGACCTTATACCCTAAAGGTAAATAGGAATAAACACCAGAAGTTAACATGTGAACTAAACCAGCACGCAAGGACAGTTGATGGCTGATGGCTTCTGTTCCTGTTGGAACTTCCTTCAATGTAGGGAGAAAATATTTTGACCAGTACATGATTATATCCTTAGATTAAACAAAAAAGCCGTCAGGCAATTGAATGTTACGTTTCACGAATTTATCATAAAAAGAAGGCTTTTGCTTATTCATAACCCAATCGCCAACCACTTGACCTTGAGCATTGACCTTCTCTTGTTTGAAATGAAAAATATCAGCTAAAGAGCTAGTTCCATCTACCTTATCGCATCTTAAATCTGTAATATTCGTAATGCGTCGAACCCCATCCATAAATAGCTCAACGTAAACAATCAAATCTATTGAAGTTGCTAATTGTTTTTGTATTTGTTCTCCACTTAAACGAATACCAGACATTAACATCATCGTGATCATACGATTAAAACATTCCTGAGGGGAATCTGCGTGGACAATAGCTAAAGAACCAGAATGGCCTGATGCAATAGATTGGATAAGATCAAGTATTTCATGACCACGGACTTCACCAATAATAATACGGTCTGGGCGCATGCGTAAGGAATTAATAAACAAGTCACGGATTGTAACTTCCCCTTTGCCTTCCACGTTGGAAGGTTTAGCTTGTAAAGACACCACATGTTCCTGCATTAAGCGAAGCTCAGAAGTATCTTCGATTGTAATGATACGTTCATGATCAGGAATATGACGGGATAAGACGTTAAGTAAGGTGGTTTTCCCGCTACCTGTCGATCCACAAAATACGATATTTAATTTGGCTTTGATGGCTGAAACTAAAAAAGCGGCCATTTGTTTATTCAAACTTTTTCTTTCAATTAATTCATCCACGGTAGTCAAATCACGGGAAAATTTACGGATTGTCATGACAGGACCAACTAATGAACAAGGTGGCAATATAACATTCACACGCGAACCATCAGCCATTGAAAAATCCACATAAGGAGATGATTCATCTACCCGACGGCTTGAGCCTGAGGCAGCAATGATCTTTTGAATGGTATGCATTAAATTAGCATTATCAGAAAAATGGGCCGAAGATTTTTCAATTTTACCATTACGTTGAAGATAAATTGATTTTGCCCCGTTAACCATGATTTCAGACACCGAGGGATCTTCAGCAAAAGCACGTAATGGGCCTAAGCTGATAATGGAAGCTGCTAATTCACGAATAATTGCATGCCGTTCGTCCAAGGTTACAGCTAGTTTTGTTTCTTCACATAACTTATTAATCGCATTATCAACAAAGGTGCGAAGTTGATCATCCTGCATCGTATCTTTGACTTGAAGAAAATTGGTCTTAGAAATCAGATAGTGATGAATGCGTGCTTTGACTTCGTTATGTTCAAAACTAGACATGGATCACCTCACGGATTTTATCAATTAGACCGATGCGATCGAAATCTGAGTAAAATACAAATAATGCCAACATAATAATTAAAGTAAAGCCAGCTTTAGCAACAAATTGATCTGTTTTCATGGATAATGTTTTGCCCCGAACTTTTTCTAAGGCAATTAAAAAAAGATGGCCACCATCCAATGGAATAACTGGTAATAGATTGAAAATGGCTAATGAGGCACTAATGATCCCAACAATATGTAATACAAAAGCAAACCCTACGGTTAAAGCAAACTTGATTACAAAAAACATACCGATGATTCCCATTGCTTCTTTAGGGGATCGAGCACCAATAGCCATTTCATATAAAGCACTATAGGTTTTAACAGTAACATTCCATAATTCTTCACCCGCTTTACCAAAGGATTCAAAAAAACCATATCTGGTAACAACAATGTCTTTAGCATTATTAATCACCATGGGCCCAACACCAATCAGACGAGTTTTATGATGTCGACCAAAAATATCCTGCTGATCTGTTACTTCAGGGCTGATAGTGATATTCATATCCTGATGAGCCCGTTCAACGATTAAATTTAAACTACTCCCTGTTGACGTAGAAATCATCTCTTGAAGTTGTGGCCAATGCGCAATGGTTTTGCCGTTAATACTTAAAATCCTATCACCTAATTTTAAACCTGCTTGTTGAGCGGGTGAATGGACTAACACCTGACCAACAATTGGATCAACTTTTTGAGAAGACAAATCCATATCCACATAACCAAGCATAAAGACAAACCAAAAACAAATGTACGCTAATACTAAATTAACAACTGGTCCCATCAACACTATTAAAGCTCTCTGACCTTCAGATTTGGCGAAATATTCATCGGAATTTCCCAAACATTTATCACGTTCATCCCCTGCCATTTTTACAAAACCACCTAAAGGAATAGCACATAAACAAAATTCAGTACCGTCATGTTGCCAGCCAAAAAGTTTAGGCCCAAACCCAAGCGCAAATTGATCCACTTTAACACCACATTTTCTGGCGGTGATGTAATGGCCCCATTCATGGACTAAAATTAAAATACTTAATATGAATATAAAAATAATTAAAGACATAATTTCTTCCTTATGACGATGATTAGCGATCGCTAATAGCTATTATCTGTTATTTAATACAATTTATCATTTTTTGCGCTTCAATTCTTGCCCACTGATCCGCTTCTAAGATGGCAGATAACGACGGGTTTTTAACTATTGTATGTCGTAAAATGACTTTTTCAACGACTTTATAAATACTTAAGAATTTAATTTTCTTTGTTAAAAAAGCATTTACCGCTTCTTCATCAGCCGCATTTAATACAGACGGCATAGTTCCTGATAATCGAGCAGCTTCAAAAGCTAAACTTAACGAAGGAAATTTTTTAAGATCTGGTTTATGAAAATTTAATGATCCTAATTTTGCTAAGTTTAAGTCCTTAAGACCTGTGGGTAATCGTTTAGGATAAGTTAATGCGTATTGAATAGGTAAACGCATATCTGTAATGCCTAATTGAGCTAATAATGAACCGTCAGCAAATTCAACCATTGAATGGATAATTGCTTCAGGATGTATCAAGACCTTAATTTGGTTATAATTCAAATTAAATAAATGCTTAGCTTCAATGACTTCAAAACCTTTATTCATCAGCGTTGCGGAATCAACGGTAATTTTAGGACCCATTTTCCATCGCGGATGACGCAAAATATCTTTAGGGGTCATCCGATTAAAATCTTTAGATCTTACTTTTCTTAAAGGACCCCCTGAAGCTGTTAAATGGACAAATTTAGGTTTTGAAGTCTGACCTTCTAAACATTGAAAGATGGCACTTTGTTCGCTATCTATCGGAATAATCCGGGCTCGATGTTTTCGAGCCTCATTCATGATCAAATCTCCAGCTATGACTAAAGCTTCTTTATTAGCAGGTGCAACTGTCTTACCTGCCCGCAAAGCCTTTAAAAAAGGCATTAATGCGCCAGTACCGCACATGGCTAAAACAACAAGCTCCACTTCTTTTAAAGTAGCTAATTCTTCACAATCTTGACTGGGATATAATTGCACACCCTTAATCTTATTTTTCTTAAAATATCTTAACCCTTCTTCCCCTACGGCCACGTGAGAAGGTTTGTATTTTTTGATCTGCTGTTCAAGTAATTTAAAATTATTATAAGCACTTAGCGCTGTGACTTTAAAAAGATCCGGATTTTGCTCAACAACATTTAAGGTGTTTAAGCCTATCGAACCAGTAGAACCTAAAATGGCAATCTGACAAAGTTTCATTATTTCAATGTGTTTAAAGTAGAGCTCATGTATAGATAAAATGCTGGGGCTGAGAATAATAGACTATCAATAATATCTAAAACCCCTCCCATGCCAGGTAAAAACTTTCCAGAATCTTTTACTCCACAATCACGTTTGATCAAAGATTCTGAAAGATCCCCTAATTGACCTAACCCGCCAAAAAATGCCCCCATAAAGAAAATCTGCCAAAAAGGCAAATCTAAAGTTGTTGGTAAGAAAGACCTAAAAATTAAAGCTACACATGCTGAAACAACAATAGCCCCAATAGTCCCTTCAACAGATTTATTAGGAGAAACCTTTGGTAAAAGAGGATGTTTACCAAAGCTGCTGCCAATCAATAATGCCCCAATATCCGCACTTTTAGTAACCAGTAATATAAAACCAACTAATTTAACACCTTGAATTCCAGGTAATAATAAACGAATTTTTACCAAAAAACTAAAGAACCAAGCAACATACAAAACACCAAATAATGTTGTTGAAAGGCCCAAAATCGCATGACGATTATCCTTGCGAGCAAACTGCATAAATAAAATCAATAGAAAACCAATAACAATAAATAACAATTCCCAATTTTTTGTTGGTTCAAAATGGGTAAAAATTGAAATTGGAATTAATAAACCAATTAATATCCCCGTATAAGAATAGATGGGCACATCTTTCTTACGCACCATATAAAAAAATTCATAAAGACCGCCAGCTGTCAACAAAGCCACCACAATAATAAAGAAATAATCATTAATAACTGCAAGTGCAGTTAATGTAATCATAAATACAGATGATAGGAATCTTGACAATGACATATCCGAAACGCCTTTGTTCAGTAAAATATTCTAAATCTTGACACCGCCCCAACGTCGTTCCCTATGCGCATAGCTGGTTAATGCTTTTGAAAATTGTTCTTCGGTAAATTCAGGCCAGAACTTTTCTGTAAAATATAATTCAGCATATGAAAGCTGCCATAATAGAAAATTACTAATACGTTCTTCTCCCGAAGTACGGATTAATAGATCAGGATCTGGTTGTCCTTTTGTATATAAATGGGAACCCACCATCTTTTCATCAATATCATCAACCAAAACCTTAGAATCACGAACTTGGATGGCGATGGATTTTATAGCATCGATAATTTCACCACGAGCACCATAATTAAATGCGATATTCAATATCATGGTTTGATTGATGACAGGAACCACGGATGCTTCATCCATAGCTTTTAAAACTTCTTGCGGTATTCCTTGTCGACGACCAATAAAATTAATACGCACACCTTTGCCCCCTAATTCACGGGCTTTTTGACCCAACACCATAATAAAGGTCCGCATGATCATAGAAACTTCGTCTTGAGGTCTGCTCCAATTCTCTGTTGAAAAAGCATAGATCGTTAAATATTTTATACCAATATCACGGGCATATTTGATGATCTCTTCAACACGTTTTACACCTTCTAAATGACCTTGGGTGCGACTCATCCCTCGGGCTTTGGCCCAGCGGCCATTACCGTCCATAATAATCGCCACATGTTGAGGAAGTTGATCTTTTTCCATATTTAAATAACAAGCCCCGCCATAGGCGGGGCATCATGAAAGCCCAGAAATTATTAAATGTTAATGACCCGCCGTTGTTACAGTTGCTTGTGCTACAGGTTGAGTACTTGAAGTGCTAGGTTGAACTTGTTGAACCTGTTGAGCTTGTGCTTGAAGAGCTGCAACAGCTTGAGCTTTTTCTTGAATCACAGATTGTAGTTTTGACTCTAATGTTGCCTTAGCTTGAGTAAGATCATCGTATTGTTTCTTTAAATCACTATTTATATTCTTTTCTTGATCAAGAATATCTTCAATTTTAGCCATTTTATTTTGATCATCCTTTAAGGCTTCTTGAAGTGTCGTTAACTTTGCATCATTCTTTTGTAATGTTTCTTCAGCTACCATACGGCTATAACGTTCTTCTTCTAAACTTTTACCAGCCTTATCTGCTTTTTCAGCGAATCTGACCAGAAAAACACATAAAACAACAGCAAATAATATTGAAATGACTAAGATAATGTCTTTCATCTAGATATCCCCAATATTAATTTGAACTACCAGCATCCTGATCAGTTCCTGCATCGCTATTCTTGGTTTCAGTCTTAGGAAGAATAACTATTTCGACACGACGATTCTTTTGGCGTCCTTCTTTTGTATCATTTGAAGCAACTGGTTTATATTCTCCATAACCAATCGCAGCCAAACGCGGTTCAGCAACACTCTTATCGCTTAAATAATGTAAGACTGATAAAGCACGGGCAGTTGATAATTCCCAATTGGACTTCCATCCAGATCTTTTAATGGGTTGATTATCTGTATGTCCTTCAATACCTACATTTAAATCAGCTACGGTAGTATTTAAAACGTCGGCAACTTTATCAAGCTTTGTGTAACAATCCGCACGTAATTTAGCCTTACCTGAATCAAATAATACTTCAGAGACAAAGGTAATAACCAGGCCCTTATCCTGCATTTCCACCTTGACCTGTTTATTGTTAATTTCATCCTGAAGACGCTTTTCTAATTCTTCCTTAGCGCGTTCAAGTTCAGTCATATCATTTTTTAATTTGGAAATTTTTTCAATATCTGTTCGACGTCCTTTTTGAAGGATAATCGTACAGCCAGAAAGTCCCAGTGCCAGCACCAGAACCAAAGAAATATTCATTAATACTGCCTTATTCGAACGCATTGTATTCCTCCTATTTAAACTATTACAGATTTGATAAAACTCAAATTATCACAGGCATTTACGAAAGTCAAGCAAACAATCCCAATTAACAATATTTTAAGCAATTTTCAGCTAAATTAACGCACAATAATTTCATCCCTTTTAGAGCCAACAGAGATATATTTAATGGGAACCTCTAATAAAGCTTCTAAACGTTCAATATAACGACGGGCAGCTAAAGGAAGCTTACTATATTGGCGTATTTCTCTGGTTGAACTTTTCCAGCCAGGCCATTTTTCATAAACAGGCTTGGCATACGTTAAGACATCCAAATCGTGAGAATAATCTTTATATATTTTTCCTTTATATTTATAGGCAATGGCTATTTCGATTTCTTCTAACTCATCAAGCACATCAAGTTTCATAATAGCTAAATGTGTTGCGCCATTGATTGTTACCGCATAACGGGCAAGAACAGCATCAAACCAACCACAACGTCTGGGACGACCCGTGGTGGCGCCAAACTCATGCCCTTTACTGCGAATGCATTCATCCATTTCCTTACCAAATTCAGTTGGGAAAGGACCTTCACCAACTCTGGTTGTATAGGCTTTAAGTGCAGCGACAACTTGATTAATCTTTGTTGGGGGCACTCCAGTACCTGAACAAACACCCCCTGTTGTTGCATTTGATGAGGTTACAAAAGGATAGGTCCCAAAATCAATATCAAGAAAAGTTCCCTGGGCCCCTTCAAATAAAATCTTCTTCTTGGCTTTGATTGCTTGATTTAAAAATAGTGCTGTATCACAAATATAAGGCTTTAACCGTCGGCCATATTTAATATATTCTTTAAAAATTTCACTAAAATCATAATTCTTAAAACCATATACTTTGACAAATATGTCATTTTTTTCGTTAAGATTATCTGCAAGCTTTGCTTTAAGGACCTTAGGATTTAAAAGATCAATCACACGAATTCCCATGCGTCCAACTTTATCAGAATAGCAAGGACCTATGCCGCGACCCGTAGTGCCAATTTTATTTTCTCGTTTTCCTTCACGCAACTGATCCATGACTCGATGATACGGCATAACCACATGCGCATTAGATGAAATTTTAAGCTGAGCGCCTGTCATAGGTAACCCGCGTTTTTTTAGACCATCAATTTCTTCTAGAACCGCCTTTGGATCAATAACAACACCATTTCCGATGACGCAAATTTTTTTGGGACGTAAGATGGCTGAAGGAATTAAATGAAATACATATTCTTTATCTCCAACAATAACTGTATGTCCAGCGTTGTTCCCGCCCTGATATCGGACTGTAATGTCAACACCTTCTGAGAGGATATCGATCAATTTTCCTTTACCTTCATCACCCCATTGGGCGCCAACAACGACTAAATTCATGATTTGTCCTTTACTAAAAATGAAAATTATTTAAATAAAAAAATTAAAATTGATGACGCGGTAAAAAAAACAGCTGAACTGGTAATTCTGATAACACTTGGTTGAATTTCTTTAATACTAAAAATTATCCAGATAAACCACAGCGCCCACAGGCTAAATAAATCATAATTTAACAGTAAGAATGAAGCTGTATGCCATTGCCCTTTAATTAACGCTTCGTTACCTAGGAGCAGAATATATTTATCAATTGGCCAAAAACTTGCCATAGCACATAGCAATATCGAAAGAATTATAGTACCCGGCCAAATGATCCAGTTGGAAATTCTAGTTTTTTCATCAACCAATTTCTCAGCAGATGAATTTCTATATAAGACTAACCACTCCTTGAAAAAAATTATGCCAAAAATAAAAGCCCATAATCCTAAAATAAAATATAGAATTTTGGAAGCAAAAACAAAATTCTTTTGCAAAATTATAACTTGACCTGGGCCAAAATTTAAAACTAACGTGCCCACAAAGTAAATCAAGCAAAAAACAAAACGTATAAAAAATAATTTAATTGGTTTTTCTCTTAACCACAACCCATGCGCAATAACAATTGCGCAGGTCATAAAAATACAAGGATTAAGCCCATCCTTAAGTCCTGCGCCATAAGCAATAGCTAAAAGATCATTCATCTGAATGTCTACACCTTGATGGCTTTGACAAAAAGAATATTTTGAGTCTTACGTAATTTCTCAATAACAGATTCAGGAATATCGCTATCCACATTAACAACGCTTACAGCGATTCCTTGTTGATTTTCTCGACCTAAGGTTATCCCTGCAATATTAATATTTTCGGCAGCTAATAATGTACCAATTGTTCCAACAATGCCAGGCTTGTCATTATTATTAATAAACAACATGTTCCCTTGCGGAGTTGTTTCAACATAAACATTATTAATTTTGACAATGCGAGGTTGTTTATTGCTCGATAAAGTACCTAGCAGAGAAAATGGTTCTTTATCTGTTGTAATATCTAAAGCGATGGCGTTGACATATTCACCTTCTTGATTAGATACTACTTCTTTAATATTAACCCCACGTTCTTTCATAATATTTAGGGCATTAATAGTATTTACATCTTCACCTAAAATAGGTGTTAACAATCCGTGAGCCAAGGCCATTGTCACTGCAGTTACTTTTTCTTGAGCTACTGCCCCGCTATAAGTCACTGTGACATGACTAATCCGACCAATTACCAACTGACCCGCAAATTTACCCATGCGTTGAGCTAACCCCAGATATGGTTCGATAACTTTATAAGCTTCTAAGGACAAGGACGGAAAATTAGCAGCATTTCTAATCCCTGCACCAATCAGGGCATCTTTAACCGCGTGTCCGATTTCAATAGCCACATTTAATTGAGCCTCAGAAGTTGATGCTCCCAGATGTGGTGTGGTAATGCAGTTATCTAGTTTAAACAATGGTGATTGAAAATCTGGAGGTTCCACTTCATAAACATCTAAGGCAGCGCCTGCAATCCTTTTTTCCTGTAAAGCTTTGATTAAAGCTGGTTCATCGATAATGCCGCCTCTAGCGCAATTGATCAAACGTACCGTTTTTTTCATTAATGCTATTTGAGCCTCACCAATCATATGACTTGTCTCATCTGTTTTAGGAATATGAACAGTAATATAATCAGCTGTTTTATAAATTTCTTCCAAGCTAACTAAATTAATACCATTCTTTTTAGCAATCTCTAAAGAAAGGTAGGGGTCATAACCTAAGGTTACCATTCCAAAAGCTTGTGCCATATGCGCAACTGTGGATCCAATGCGGCCCAAACCAATAATACCTAATACTTTTTTATTTAATTCAACGCCACCAAATTTAGAAC
>Ga0302280_1003826_pt1 | contig 10639 bp, 6 predicted proteins | sample III_Fen_E1_1_FD_198771 | JGI IMG/M metagenome (GOLD analysis project Ga0302280, IMG submission 198771) | Peat permafrost microbial communities from Stordalen Mire near Abisko, Sweden - III_Fen_E1_1 | ecosystem: Environmental > Terrestrial > Soil > Wetlands > Permafrost | place: Sweden: Abisko...
CCCTATCAACAATTGTAGCGGTGTCATTGCCCGGCGCAGTATCAGTAAACCCAATTGGCTCGGTCCATACTTTAAATGCATCAATCCCTGGCTTAAAATAATAATTCCCAATAGAAACAACAGTTGTACTGTCGTTTTTAAGGCTCCCATTCCACCTATAATTAAGCCCGATGGTATCATTTACCGAACATAATATTTTTACTTCTCTCAGCGTATCAGGCCCATAGTTTTTTAATACTACTTTTATTGAAATTGAATCAGAGCAAAAACTTCCTCGCGGGCTTATAATAGAAGAAATTCCTGCATCATTTGAAAGGGTTACAATATGAAATTTTGCTAAGAAAGCATCGTAATATGAGCTGTTGTTCAAAGTCTGATAAGCCCCCGAGGTAGCGATTCCTGAAGTACTTGTCGTAGCACCCCATAAATATACATCCCCTTTTTTATCAATTGCTATTCCCCCGGATTCATCGTCACCCGCTCCCCCGTAGTATGTAGCCCCAAGCAGGTTGCCAATGTCATTGAATTTAGCCAAAAACACATCCGAATACCCACCGCCATATGAAGTCTGGTATGCTCCAGAAGTAGCTATACCTGAAATGCTGCTCGTTATACCTGAAACATATATATTCCCAGAAATATCCATAACCATACTTACTCCTTCATCATCATTTGACCCGCCGAAATAAGTGCTCCAAAGTAGATTGCCCGAAGGGTTGAATTTGGCCAAAAATGCATCAAATCCTCCACTTATTGAGGTTTGATAAGCACCCGAAGTAGCAATATTATTAAAAGCACCACCATCAGAGCCCGTTAAATAAATGTTGCCGTAAATATCGCTTGCCAAACTTTCGCCATACCCTATTTCTCCGAAATATGTGCCCCATAGCAGGCTGCCAGAAAAATTGAATTTAGCTAAAAAGGGTTCATCTCCACCGCCAAGATAAGAGGTCTGATAAGCGCCTTTCGTGGCAATACCGGACGAATCGTCAGTGAATCCCGTTATATATATGTTATTTGAATTGTCAGTAGTAACTCCATAACCATCTGTATTGCCATTCTCTCCATAATAAGTACCCCAAATGAGTTGGCCAGAAGGGCTAAATTTAGCTAAAAAGGCATCGCCATTCACGCTGTCGCCTAAAGTTTGATATGCTCCTGAAGTGGCAATGCCATTCAAACTGTATGTAGTGCCTGTTATATATATATTACCTGATGTATCAGAAGTTATGCCGTATCCATAATCTTCACCTCTACCACCATAATAGGTACACCATAATGGATTACCAGAAGAACTGAATTTAGCTAAAAATACATCGTCTTCGCCACCACAAGAAACCTGATAAGCCTTAGAAGAGGCTATTTCGGAAAAACTGGTTGCAACACCTGTCACATATACATTTCCTAATTTATCAGCATACAACCCAACTGCATCATCACTATACCCAAAATAGGTAGCCCAAAGCAGATTACCTGAAGCACTGAATTTAGCCCAAAAAGCATTGCCATACAAACTGTCTCCAATTGTCTGGTAAGCGCCTTTGGTAGCTATGTCGATAGTACTATATGTATAGCCTGCAATATAGATATTTCCCGAATCATCGATTACTGTACTATTACCTGCGGTTAACGTATCCCCCCCAAAATAAGTAGCCCATAGCAGGGTGGTTTTCTGGGCATGGCAAGGGAAGGCAGCAAGAAAGAGAAACGGAAAGAGAAAAAACAGGGAGTTTTTCACATGGGTATTTTTTTAGACGAAGATAGGGGAAAATAATTAGGAATTATAAATTGGGGGTGGTGGTTTGTTGGGGAGACTGGCGGTGGCACAACCGAATAATCCTCCTAATCAACGGCGTCATTGTGGAATTTTTTGACGATCAAATGTTCAGCAAAAGCATGACGTTACCGTCAAAAAATATCCGCAATCCCCTGCGAAAATGTGCTTTTTGTTTTATTCCGGCGGGTTTAAGTCGAAAAAACAAAAGTAATAAGGGTTCGTTTGTTATTTTTTGGAGGGGATTGCGGATAAAACCCATCAGCAATAGTGAGTATCAGAAGATTCAATCAGGGTTTTTCCGCAATGACGATGTCTTCCAGCAATGACGACGTAGCAGTAAAGATTGGAAATAACGGAAGGCTTCGCTTTAAGCGAAGGCTTCCATGAAAAATATCCTGACAAAAAAGAAGGACAAGATTTGGAAGTGTAAAGAATTTTATGTATTTTAGCTATGCGAAAGATTGATTTTGTGCCGCTGAATATGTGAAAACCATCACCGCTTCACGCGGTTCTTATTTATTGTGAAAAAAGTGTCTGAATTAAGAACGCTTCTGAAAGCGCAATGGACTTCTTAGGATTTCAGGATAATTGAAAAGGCATCCACCTTCGCCGCAGCTTCGGCTCCTGCCTGTGGGCAGACAGGGACGAAGAAAAACGCTGTTTTGAGCAAACTGGCCTCTAATCATTGGGAAATTCATTTTACGTACCAGGCTCAAAAATACCAACTAATTGTTTATTAGCATTTTGTATTTTTGGCCTCTGTCTGCCGGACTTTTAAAAAACGCTGTTTGGAGCAAACTGGCCTCTAATAATTTTTAAATTATTTGTAATTAATTGTTTTTTAGGCAGTTATTTTTTGTCTCCCTATTTCCCTCTATTTTAGAGGGGTATAAAGTCAAGTTGCTTATAGCCATGCTTTTATACTTTCACAAAGTGATTATTAGAGGCCGGTTGGCTGGAAAGGGCGTTTTTGAAAAGGCTATTACGCAATTCGACCGTATGAAAATACAAATATTAAATCTATCTTGGTTTGGCGGTATACCCTTTGCTGCAATCTACAAAGTCGTGATGCTCTTTTACTCTCACCAAAGGAATTTTCTTGTAGAGGCTCATTACTGATGTCAGGAATATCTGGAGCATTGGCGGGGTTTGGTCGGTGCCCTTGATGTAGAGGAATTTTTGCCTGCCATTGTAGTTTATGGCAAAAGTATCTTTCCACGCAAAGGCGCAACTGCACTCATACCTGTCAGACATAGTATCGACATTTAATTCTTTAAATTGCTGCTCCAAAAATGTCATAGCCTGCGGAGAAAGCTGGTAAGTAAAATCATGTACCTTCTTCTTGTAATCGACCCCGCTGAAAAATACCGAGCCATCTTTGTTTATTTCCGTTTGGGTAGTAGGGTAGTCGGCATACCAGGCATTGCCCGATAGGGTGAGTTTATCAAATCCCGGGGCATTTTTGTTTATGTTTTTAGTAAAATTATAAAGATGGACGTATTTGTTAAAATTGTATTCGTAAAAGACTAGCGAATCGGGCGTATGCTTTACTACCACATTGGTGGGCTGCCAGTTACCGCCCCGGGCGGGGTAGCGGTAGTCTTTCAGGCTATAGGCATAGAAAGTATCATTCTCAACTTTGTATGTGGTATCAGGTATATCGCCTACAGAATTATAAAGGCTGAGTATTTTCCAGCTGTCGGCCGATGTGCTCACATCTTCCCAGTCGCCCTCTATTTCTTTGGTGGTAAAATGGCCTTTATATGCAGTGAAGGCAGAAAAAAGCATCCACATGATAATTATCGTTTTCTTTCTCATTTCTCTATATTGACAGAATAATCAAAGATTGCAAAAAAAATATTTATAAAAGAACGTAAAATTAGGATAATAATTCGCTACTTTGGGCAGGTTTAGAGCATATATGAAAAAAATAGCAGTTTTTTGCTTTTCAATGATGGTGTTTCTCAGTGCATACGCACAGAAGCCCCACAGGGATACCATGCCGCCCTTAAATGCGGCAATCCAGCTTAGCCTCGCATTTAATAGTTCATTCATAGATGTACACGGATATAACCTTGCCAATATTGTTCCTTCATTTATGTACTGGAGAACTCCCAATGCCATCAACCTTTTTAACATAGAGAAGCTATCCTTTAACAGAGATACAATTCCGCTGGATACGGTTGCATCGCAACAGGGAAAAAGTAATGTTTATTATAAAACCAACGTCATGGTATCGTGGGAGCAGGACTATCATTATTTTATTCCGCACCATCCAAGCTATGCCCTTTATTTTGGTAATGCGTTTTACGCCAGCTACTATCGTGCTAAATATGAATACAGGCCGATAAGCCCTACAGCAGGGGAGCCTTGGTCTGATACGTATTTTAAGGTCAGTTTCGGTATGACCTTCGGGGCAAGGTATTTTTTCAACAGTAAATATTACCTGGACCTGAGTTTCCCGTTAAGGGACATAGTAGGATTGGAATATGAATTAGTAAATGACCCCTACAATGGTGGCTTAACAAAGGAGATACACGGTGATTTTTTCAGTATCAATGATTACTCCGTTCGCTTCGGGTTGGGGGTGAGGATACTGACTAAGGGGAAATAAATGAAAACATCATCACATACTGATTCCACCACCCGTTTTTCTGATCGTGTAGAAAACTACATCAAATACCGGCCGGGTTACCCAAAAGAAATGATGAATTTTCTGGTTGAAAACAAGGCGCTACTGGATGAAGACATTGTGGCCGATATTGGTTCAGGTACGGGAATATCTACAAAGCTTTTCCTCGAAAATGGAAACCTGGTGTACGGCATCGAGCCGAATGATGCCATGCGAAACGCAGCTGAAAATTTGCTCGTGAATTTCCCCAATTTCAGAAGCATAAATGCGACTGCAGAAAGGACAGGTCTTCCTGTTGAAAGTGTTGACTTAATAGTTGCAGGACAGGCGTTCCACTGGTTTGATGTAGCGAAAACAAAGGAGGAATGGCTGCGAATTTTAAAACCGGGAGGAAGGGTGGCGCTTATATGGAACGAGAGACTGGAAGATGCTACGCCGTTTTTGAATGCATATGAATTGCTGCTGAGAAAATATGGAACTGATTATCAGGAAATAAACCATAAGAATATCGATAGCAAAATTATTGCCGGTTTTTTTAAACCTGCAACATGTAATCTTCAAGTTTTTGCCAACAGCCAACATTTTGATCTTGAAGGGCTAAAGGGCAGGCTTTTGTCTTCATCTTATACGCCAGGCCCGGAGAAACTGACCTATATACCTATGATAGATACTTTAAAGGATATTTTTGATAAATATAATGAAGATGGTAAAGTAGTATTTGAATACAAGACAATGGTTTATTACAGGAAAATGAAGTAACTAAAAAAAATTACAAGTACGCCATTAGGCGGAAACAGCCTTCTTTCTGGCAGTCTGTTTTTTCTCTTTTTCTTTCACCTTCTCTTTTTCTTTTCCAATGGCTTCTATCTGCGCGAGCAGCCATTTTTTATTCGCAATATTTTGGTTATCAGTTATTTGTTTTTTTATTAATGCCAGTTGCTTTACAAAATGCCGGCCCCGTTGATACGGGAGTTTATTGTTAAGGTTCAGGACTTTTACTGTATATTTGAGGAGGTTGCGGTAAAGGGTATGGTTAGCCTCTGAAATGAGTTTATTACGTTTCAGGTAAATCTTGAAAGCCGCGACCAGTGAGATAAGGTTCTCATCCTCTTCGGTATCGTAGTATATTTTCAGCAGCATCGTTTTACTGTCGAGGTTGTAATACACATCAGTAAATTCCACATTCCTAAGCAGTTTCACAGCCTTTTTATAGTCGCCGGTTTCGTAGTAGTAGTTGGCGAGGTTGTAGGTATAGGCATTGTCGCCTTCGTTATCAGGCAGTTTGTTTTTATAGTCCTGAATGAATTTCAATGTCCATTCATATTCTTTCAGGCGGAGGCCAAGGGAGATAATATTTTTATAGTCCCATTTGGTAAGGTGCTTGCCCTGGAAGATAAGGTTGTCTTTCAGCAGTTCCTTGTAGATGTCAAACAGGGTTTGCATATAGGCTGTTTCTCCAGCATTTATGCGGCGTATGCAATAGTTCTGGGCGTAGTTGTAGAGGTCGCGCAATTCAAGCTTTTCAAATATATTTCCGTGATGGGCAAGCAGCGTCAGCAGGTTATGCAGGTAGGTTTCATCTGCCGGGTTGCGGAGCATTTTCAGGATATTAAGATAGACGCTAATGACCGGTATGCCGGCGTATTTGGCTTTGTACTCCTCAATATGCTCAAGCAGTTTTTCCAGTATATTGTCTTCATACACAGCATGCACTATCTGGCCGCGGTTGAGCATTTCGCATGCATCCTGTAGCTTGGCAGAGAGAAAAAAAATATCAAAATTATCAGACTTTTTTTGCAGGCTTTGGTCTTGTTTTATCTTTCCTTTGGCGGAAAAAAACTTATCCTGCTCATTATTAAACAAATAGTTATGATAGTAATATTCATTATCCCTTATCCTGGAGGTTTCGAGTTGTGCATTCATCTCCCTGGCTACTGACAGAACCACCTTGTCAATATCCCTTTCGCGCGCTTCGCTGAAAAAAGCAAGGTTGCGTGTAAAGACATCCTTTTTTGATCTTTCTGTCGCTACAAACTCTTCCAGCAGGTTATTCAGGTAATATATTAGATCGGTCATGCGGCGGGCATCGTAGGGTTTATTGCGGTAGAGGAGGGCAAAAAGCTTTTCGCGGGTTATTTCTTTTTGCAATTCCGTTTGCCTGAGAATGATGCTATAAAGCCTGATCAATTCCTTGTTCTTATTAAAGAACGGAGAAGCCACAAACTCCCCGAACCGAAGAAGCTCCTGCGGGGATAAATTTTGAAGGGTGATAAAGAATTTCCCGGTTTCCATATAATCAATGCCACTGATTCACAGATTAAAAATCAAGCAATATTAATTTGTAAATCTGAAGCGAATCTAACTATTTTTGAGAAATGGTGGTTATTAAATCTTATTAATTTTTATAAATGATTGTATTTTAATTAAATTCATAACCCATAACTCATAATTCATAACTTTACTTCCTGATAAATATAAAAAAGTGTATTTCTTATGGAGATTATTATTACCGAATTTTGATTGAGTAATAAATAATATTAAGCGATGAAAAATCAGAAAGCGGCAAAAGGCATTGATGAAAAATTGATATTTATCGAAAATATAATTTAATTAAAATATTATAAATTATTGTATAATAATAAAATATAATTTATAATTAATAATTTATAATTATTGTATGCCTGAGAATACTGAAAAAGTGTATTTTTTATGCTGATAGAAATGTAGGAATTTTACAGTGGAATATAAAAAATGAAGATATTATGATTAATTTTATAACGCGAAAAACTAAGATTTTTATGAAATATAAAAACCGAATGAAAAGGGTATTATCCATAGCTGCCTTATTTTTATTGTGCATGGTGCAATGGAAAGGTGCGGAAGCTACTGGCATGAGCGGCAGCTATACTATTAATCCGTCCGGCTCCGGCAGTACAAACTTTACAACTTTCACGAACGCGGTAGATACCCTTACCAAATACGGGGTCAGCGGGCCAGTTGTTTTTAATGTGGCTAATGGTACCTACAATGAGCAAATTTCAATGTCATACATTTCCGGATCATCTGTTACTAATAATATAACCTTCCAAAGCGCAAGTAAGGATAGTAGCAAGGTAATATTAACTTATCCTTCTTTAGCAGCCAGTTATACGTTAAATAATTATGTAATTCAGTTCGATAGCGCATCGTTTATAAAAATTAAGCAAATAACTATTCAAAGGACTGGCATATTACCAAATGGACTTGTAATAAACTTTAATAACAATACAACGTATGACAGTATAATGGATAGCCGGTTATTAGGGATTAAAAATACAATTTGGACTAATGCTTCAATTATAAATTCGCTTTCTATTGATGCAAACGCTGATAATGGTGTATATATTGGAAATAATATTCTCAGATATGGATATTGTTCTATAAATACAAATATGAATGCAGCATTAGCAAATAGCAGAGGAATGACTATAAATCATAATAGTATGGATAGTTTTTACTACGCCGGCATTTATTTAGGGGGGGCGACTTATACCATTTCTGACAATTTAATTTATGCTAATTATACTTCATCTAGTAATCAATATGGAATTTATATAATTGAAGGACAAAGTTTTTCAATCATCGATAACAAACTTATTAATTGTAATATGCAGTTGTTTTATAGCCAAGGATCGAAAAAAAGGATGAATATTGTCGCTAACAATTTCGTAGGTAATTCAGATGGAATATCTATCATTAGCTGTTCATTTATTTTAATTACATATAATAATGTATTGAGTCACACCAAATATATTGCAGCTACTTTTTCCGGTTCCAATAGCGATTCTGAAGCAATAGTTGAAAATAATAATTTTGTAAATAATGATGGAGGTGGCGTTTTTTATGCATTCAATTATACAACATACCCAACTTATTCAAACTATAATAATTTTTATTCTACCGGTACTAATTCTTTTGCCGTCTCAAAAAGCAGTTATTCCTTTTCAAACTATAAATCTATTATAGGCATGGATTCTAATTCTACTTTTATAAACCCAAATTATATTAACGATTCAACAGACCTGCATGCTACCAATGATTCTCTCAAAGGAAAAGGTATATATGTTTTAGGAATTACTACGGATATAGACGGAAATACAAGACCAAACCCACCTGCTATCGGAGCAAATGAGATTACTAAATCTAAAAGTGTTGCAGCTAAATTTTATATAACTAGTGATACCAATTGTGTTTATTCCTCCATTTCCTTCACCGACAGCTCAAAATCAGATTCCTGCGGAACTATAAATAAATGGCTCTGGAACTTTGGGGATGGCGATACGAGTTCGGCGCAAAACCCGGCGCATACGTATAGTACTGCGGGGGTATTTACGGTAAAATTGATAGCTTCTTCTTCGGGCGGGTGTACGGATTCGTTCACAAAGAATATTTTGATAGACAGTACCTGCGTGTGGCCGGGTGACGCGAACAATAACAAATGGGTGGAAATAACGGACGTACTGAATATTGGCATTGCCTTTAATGACAGCGGGCCATCTCGTGGCGTGATGAACAATATATGGACAGGCCAGCACTGCGACAACTGGGGCAAGAGGTTTATGACCGGGGCAGATTATAAACACGCCGACTGCAATGGCGATGGGGTAGTGGATAGTTCTGACCTGATGGCTATAAACATTAACTGGGGAGATACGCACAAGAAAACAGGGAGCGCTGCCATTGGCAACCCGAGTGACCCGCCGTTTTATTTGAAATTCGCGAAAGACAGCTTCGGCGCCGGAGATACGGTGAGCGCGCAGATGGTGCTTGGCGACACGGCCAAGTCCCTGAGCAATGTGTATGGTTTTGCCTTTTCATATAGCTACGACCCTAAACAGGTACAAAATAGCACGTTGCAGGCCAACTTTACCAAATCGTGGTTCGGCACGCCCGGCAAGGACCTGCTCACTTATGTGCATCTCGATACTATAAATGGAGTTCTGTCTGCCGCCATTACCCGTACCGACCATATCAATATATCGGGCCAGGGGGCTGTGGGCACAGTGGGCTTTGTGATGCAGGATAATATTGCCGGTAAGAGGTTTATTTACAAGCCTATCATATTCACGCCTGTGCTGGCAAAACTTATATCTTATAATGAAACGAATATCCCTGTTTACCTGGGTATAGACTCATTTATAGGCAGTATGGTAACGGGCATAGCGCCTGTGAACAATAGCATTACCGGCATAAATGCCTACCCTAACCCGGCGCATAGCGCGATAAATATTGACGCGGGCAGCCATACAATAAATTCGGTAACTGTATATGACGGTATGGGCAGGGAAGTGTACACCCGGGATGAGATACGGGAGAAACAATTTACTATTCCGGTGTCGGCGCTCTCGCAGGGCATATATATTATCCGCATGAATGTCGGCGACGGTGTATGGATGGGGAGGTTTGTGAAGGAGTAATTCGGGGCTAATTAAGAATTAAGAATTAGGATTAGGATATGGATTTGGATTTGGTTATTTCGTAGGAATTTTGTAAATTGCTTATGCGCCTGTCCAATAATAAAAGACGCGGTGAGCCCCGTACATAAACGAATGGCCGGGTAAAAAAAATAGATTTCGTGCCGTCAGTGATGACAGGTTTATTTATTGTCATGGAAGCTACAAAGACTACCATAGTTTGCACTCTTCCGCTATCGAAACTATGTTAGTCTGAAAAAACCTGGAAAGTCTGCCACCCAAAAAAAGGCGTTTGGAGCAAACTGGCCCCTAATAATTTTTAAAAAAGTTGTAGCTACTTAAAAATCAGGTAATTAATTTTAGCCCCCTATTTTCCCCTATTATAGGGGGAAATGCTGTCTGAATTAGGATTTGAAGATTATTGGATTATTGGAAAGAAAAAACGACGTTTGGGGCGAACTGGATGCTAATTTGTGCAAATCTATGCTAATAATGACGGCACGAAAATATAATTAGTTGAATTTCAATTATTTCTATTTTTAAAATCAAAATTCTATTCTATTTTTATGCTAAAATAGAATAGATCGTATTCAAAAAACAGCAGTACTATTTCGGGTAATATTTCCTTGCCACCCCGTACCTTTGAAAACTAAAAGCGGTATTTTTAACTAACACCCAAAACCTAACACCCAACACCTAATTATGTACTCTCACGAAACCATCATCCGCGTCCGGTATGGCGAAACAGATAAAATGGGCTTCCTCTATTACAGGAAC
>Ga0302280_1003827_pt1 | contig 10634 bp, 3 predicted proteins | sample III_Fen_E1_1_FD_198771 | JGI IMG/M metagenome (GOLD analysis project Ga0302280, IMG submission 198771) | Peat permafrost microbial communities from Stordalen Mire near Abisko, Sweden - III_Fen_E1_1 | ecosystem: Environmental > Terrestrial > Soil > Wetlands > Permafrost | place: Sweden: Abisko...
TGGGAAAGTCCTAAGTTTATTACATTTTACTTGTAGCAAATCGTAAATTCTTTCGTTATAAATTTGTAAGAAGGAGCAATAGATATTAAAATTTTGTCCATTCTCATTACTATAAAGTTTAATTTCTTCGAACAAGCTATAAATCGTCCTGGGTATAAGACCAGCATAATTTTAATCAGATATGAGATCTTAAAAAAAAGTGTTTTGATGTTGTGCTTTTGCATGTTTAGATATGGCATTTTACCAATCACTACCAAACATTGTATAGGTCTTCCCTGAGCCTGTCTGCCCATAAGCAAAAACTGTTAAATTATATCCTTCTGGCATCTTGGGTAAATAATCTCGAAACAAATTGAACATATCCTTTTGAGTTTGGTCCTTAGAAATGGCTGAATCAAACTTAGTTTCTATCACTGACACTGAATCTGTCGATATCTTGACAGTTTTGCCCTAGCATTATTCAATCAAATACGTCCTATTCGACAGTGACCACTTCATTGGAACCCATCTCGCTGCCCACTAGAGGTCTAACTCTCACAAAGACTTTGATGGCAGTTCCTCTATCAGAGTTATCTTTTTACATGTTATAATTATTTTGATTATTTCGAATTATCAAACAGGCAATCAGAAAATAAATCATTCTTGAGCAATTTCAGCTCCCACCATTTCGAATCCTATCTCCAACAAACACCCATAAAGGCAAATTGGATATTAGTTTGAGTCCATTGGTATTGTTGACCTATTTAAAGTCGTAGCCCCTCCCTTTAAGATTATATTCTTACGGGACACCATCGATATCCCAACAATTACTTTTTGCTCATTCAGCATGCAATCAATTGTTTTAACAAAATCACCCTATTCAAGGATAAATTGTTTTTATTACACTATATTTTTATCAGCCAGAATATTGATATTTGATTTCTTCTTTTGTTTATCAGTTAAATAAACAGTTTGGAATCCTAATAAATCTCTAGAGGTATCCTTTTTTTCAAAGAATATAACTTAGACGATTTTTGCTATTTTTTTACCAATCACAGGTCTATCTATAAATCTTTTGCCAGCTTTCGTGGCTTCTCCCACTTCTGCATATTTAAAAAAATGCTGGATACTAAGCTTAAATTTTTCTATTTTTTTGACTGAATGATATCTCTCTCTTTATTCAGCAATCATTTTCATTTTGGTGGGAATGAGAGCTTTTGGATCAAGCATTTGCTTCAGTTATTGTATTTTCTCTTCTATTTTTTAAATTTACTAAGTTAAGGTGTGATTACATATTACGTCTCAACAAGTTTATTTCTTGATTTATAGTTCTTTTATTCCGCTTCTTTATTTTCTTGCGTCAGGATATTTATTCTCTGCTCGTAGTCTTTCTAGAGTTTTGCATATAATTTAATCTCTGCCTCAAGCATTTGAAAATTAACAATAGTATTTTCTGGCTCCGCATTTTTGACTTCTTATTGCTCTTAAACTTCTTCCTCCGAGTCATCATCTTTCTCATTATTATTTTTGATAAATATTTTGTTTTTAATGTTTTCTAAGAAAGTGTGAGAATATTCTAATTTAATAAGCTATTTTTATATTTTTTTAATCAAATCTCGCTGCCTTTCTAGATTTCCTTCTTGCTACCTTTTCTTTTGGTTTGCTTTTTTTAGCTTTTATTGCAACCATTTTATATCTCCATTATCTTTATCCTATTTTTATTCTTTTCCCCTTTTAAAAGCATCATTCTTAAGTAATTTAGTGTACTCAGCAGATTCTTTTTTGGTCTAGAAAATTTCCTTGCGGATTTTTTAGTTTAATTGCTATTTCTATTTGAGAATTTGCTCGGATTTTCTAACTCTTAATAAATAAGATATGTACTGCTCGACATATGTGCCATCAAGATCATATTTTTTTCTTTTGCTTATTTCGTGCTAATATTGCTTAATCATTTTATAAGCGTTTTACAATTATTTTTTAATCACATCTCCCTTGATTTATGGTAGTTTTATTCCATATATTTCCTTTTATTAAATTCCCACCAAAGCTCTCTCGATCTTTATAACTTAGCGTTGAAGCATTACATTTCTCTCTTATAATTTTTTGATTCTGCTATCCCTGAGTTATGAAAACAAAACTTCAAATAAAGATTTCCCGTTGATTAGCGTTTATTTGGCCCAGAAACACTGCGGTCAAGAAATTAATTATCGTTAAGATCGTTCATGGAGACCGAAATATTTTGTCTTTTCCTCATTATTAATAAAATTGAGCATAATTATTTTACTCATTAATAGCAAAATAAGAAATTAAATATATTTCTTAACGAGAATAAATTATATTTCAAAGATATAATTTACATTCTTTAGAACCATTTTAATATCACTACTTGATAATGTGTTTGGCGAAAGTTATAAAGGTTGATTTCTTTGGAGAGTTCTTTGATTATAATTTGCTCTTTTGAAGTGAATATCGCATATTTAAAATTCATCTTCAAAACTCCGCAAAACTGATGTTTTTTTTTCAAAAAAAATATATAATTTTTTATCTATTTATAGGTTTTCCATGGATAGTTTCAGCTCGTTTTAGCAAGAATCTCTCCTCATTGAAGCTTAATAAGTGTTTATTTCATTTGATTTCATCTTAAAGATTTCCATTAACCTTAAAATATTCCTGGATTATATATATTCTTGATTAACATTAATTAATAATGAATCCTTCTCTTTGGTTGATATTTTTAAATATAATCTTTATTTAATACGAATTAGAGTGAGTGAATAATTTATCAAGTTTTCTTATAAATTAAGAAAGAATAAATTAAATAAAAATAAGAGATAATATTTATAATTCCTTTTGCCTATAAATTATAGATACATCTATCTTATTTATTTAATATTATTCTTTAGTTATCAGTAATTTCGAATTTTATTAAAGAAATGTCTGGATGTTGCTGAGATGATATTATAAAGGAGAAAATACTACTAATTGTATCTATAAAATGTTATCTCATCTATCCTTCCTGTAAACTACAAATTTTGATTAACTATTGTCCAATCACCAAAAAATAAAAATATTCTTTGATGTTTTTCTATTATATTTAGAGTTATGATCAGTATTTTTTAATAAATTTTGTCAAGACGATGGGGAAATCCTCCCGCTTACTTTTTATTATCAATAATTTATTTTTAAAATGTAAAGCAATTAGAATTGTACCGCTTTCAAATGCGACAGACACGGCTTCAGTTTAAAAGCACTTCACAAAGACAAACGACCTTATCTTAATACTGGTGGTATCATGTGCCGCAGAAAACAGATCAGAAATAAAAAAAACATGTGTCATTGTAAAAATTACGAAGGAGCAATGTTCAATAAGGATTATTGCCATGCCACTCCGGCTTTTATTCTCCCCTCTGAAAAAGTACTCAATATATCACACAGAAAGATTATCTGCAAAGCACTCGAGAATTTCTGCGGGACCATTAAAATAAAGTTAAAGAGTACTAGCAGCAACCCAACGATTTGGTACTTGTTTTTTGATATAGTATATCGCCAAACCGCGATCCAAATCTATGTATTGCAGTGTGTGTCGAGAAACCTATCAATAATATGTGGATGTAGATGTCGAGTTATTCAGCATATAAAAGGCTTTCATCATCGCAATAACGCTAGAAGTTCAACATTTAACAATTACATCCTGGAATTGGAAGGAGAGTTTAAGCTTAAAAATACAAAAGAGCCTAGGCTCAGCTCCGCAGAAATTAGCAATAGGATCAGTAATGAGGAAGAAGCTTAATGTAGTGGGATAACTGGAAGAAAACAAATTAAAATTAATTCAGAAACGGCTATCAACATAAGCCCTAATCCTCAGGTCTAATCTAGAGAAGATATCAATTTTATTCCTGCTCATATGTTTTTATTGCCTCAGTTTCAACATTCTCTTGAAAGTTTTAAAGGTCTTGGAAACTACAAAGACTTACTAAACCCTTATCGCCCTGAATATACATGGAACTCATTTTACGGTCAAATGCAGCCCATGATAGGCTCAAATTATTCTATGTTTTGCATACCATTTCAACAAATGATGCCAGTCAATGCATAATACCATCCTTTCCAGCAACAATTTTGGTGATATCTATTAATTTTTAATCCTATCTATGCTCCATTTATTCATTAATTCAATTTTATGAGGGCAACCACAATATAATATTGCTAGATTTGATTTTAAATATAATTTTAGCAATTTTAGATAATGATTGCATGATTAGAATATTATATCAGCGGTGCAACTGATTAATATTATTGGCTTCTAGCAATTTAGATCGCATAAAGATATTTCGGTCCTTAGTGGCTGCTCTTTTCCAGATATTCTAATTACTATTGGTAGGACTATTTCCTTAACTGTCATTTATCACCTTAGACAATTAAAAAGAACTATCTTCAAAGTCTATGATGGTTTCAGTTTCTTTAAAATTTAGCTGATCCAGTTTGTGACTTCCTAGATATTCTTGCGATTTTTGAATTATTTCTTTTTATTTGAGCTAATTTCTGCAATTAAAGTTTAGATGAGACTCATAAACATTGTTTCGCAGAAGGGAGTTCTTTCCTAGAGTTAGATCATAAGCCGAACATGATCTAATCTTGCAATATTTATCTAAAAGATGATCTGTGTGCTATGAGGTTGACAATTTCGTTATTAATTGTGTTTCATAAGTTTAAAAAGATTGTTTCATTTTTATAGTATCAATTCTTTATTATTGCGAGTTTTTCCTTTTTTGTGCTTCTCTATCTGTTATCCAAGATCTAATATTTTCTTAATTAGATGAAATAGAGATTACCTTCGATTCAACTTTCTTAAATGATATTTTTTATTAATATTTGCATAAATCTTATTAATTACTTCTTGTCTTAAAAATAGACATATCTTCACTCTAAACTTTAACTTTTTAAAAGTCTGAATCATTTGAGTTTAACTGAAAAGCTATTTTATTTTATTTATTGTTGAAATTAGAATTAGTTTTAAGACTGCGTTTAGTTTTGAATTCTTTCCTCTTTTTCATTGAAGGTAAAATTTAAGATGACTCATATATTATCTGCTGTGTTGATATGCAAATTTTTTCATTCAATTTACTCTCTGTGTATTAATTTATAAGAGTGCACCCGCACATGTTACTAGTCGATTGTTGCTTGCGAAGAGATCGTTGCAGCATGAATATCTTACTATCTACAATGAATATTATACAATAACGATATTTTAAAGTTAATTTTTATTACTTTGCAAATTCAAAATTAATTTTAATTGATCCTTTTCTGGTTGGAATCCTAACTTTATTCCTTATTTCATCTTGCAACAATTTAGATTTTCAAAGATTACTTCAAATATATTATATATTGAATTCTCATGGAAATAAGTTTGCATAAAGACTTTGATTTTTTCAAGCAAAATAGATTTTTTTTTTTTTTAATTTAAATTAATGGTTAAATTATAACGACAATGGATCATAATTTTTAGAAACCGAAAAAAAATCTTAAAATTTAAGTGAACGAAAGTTGTTGTTTTTGTAGCCTCCAAGCAACAAATGGTGCTTAAAATGAGTAAAATATTAAAAATTATCATCTTTATTAAGCCATGAACTGTTGAGAATTTACTGCTTGCAAGCCGGGCAAGGTGCTGACTCTAGTTTTTAGGAGAAAACTGTCTGATTGCTGGTTTATTCATGCTATTAAATTTAATGTTTGAAAATCCATAATTTTTTAATAAAGGACTCAATGTGACTTAAAAGTAGAATTTTTTTATCAATTTTTTTTAAAGTCTTGATAAAGTGGCGCGAACCATCTAACGTCTCGGTAATATAGGTTAAATAATAGCTTTAGGATGCCACTAGTTTAATCAGTGAAACTTACTTATTATATAATGTACAAATGGATACTTGCTTAAATAATAATTGGCTAATCACATTTTAAATTTAGATCCATAATTAGTCTTTTCTTGAGTATTAAAAGTACTGGATAATTTGGCTAATTCTTTTGGCATAAATCCTTCAAGATTGGGTAAATGTTCTTTAAGAAGTCTTTATTTCTAGCGCTGAATCTGTTCCTACTCCCATTTTGAATTTTCTACTATTTTGGCATACTCCTACTGTTCTCTCTATTTTTCAAGTCTATAGGCATATAGTTTTTGCTGCCATAGTTTCTCTACTTATCTGATGTGCTCCTGCTATTTGATTCTTCGTTTTTGCTGGACCAACTGCTCTAATTTATCTTCCCTTGCGAATTTATCAAGCATACTTCGTCTAAACTCAATCTCCATTTGTTCTTAGTATTATTTCTGTTTCCTCTTTCTCTATTTTGCATCTCTTTAGGCGCGCTGCATTTCAATTCTTTGTTTCTCTCGCTTTTATACTTCTTATTGCTCCTTTTTTCGTATTTGCGCTTCGTACTCCTCCTGGTAAAGTTCTCTTCGTAGACTGTCGAATTCTTCCGCCTATAGTCTTCTCTTCTCCTCTTCTATTTTAAGTTTTTAAATTATTTTATTTTTAATCTCCTATTTTTCTTCTCTATTCTTTTTAGTAACGGTATCTCTCGTATCCAACTCTTTGACGTAAGTAAAATATTTAGCCTCTTCCTGCCGAACTAGCTCTTCTAATTGTAGTCTCTGAGTTTCCTTGAGTTTTAAAGCTTACTGCATATCTTGAAAAGATTTCTTTTTTTTCTAGTCCTTGATCTGCATTTATCTAAGCTCACTATTGATCAAAGTTTGCATAACTTTTTAGACCTGTTATTTCTATCTGAGATATTGTTGGTAGGCTTCTTGCTCTTTTTCTGCTTTTTCGTTCATTTGTTTTTTCAGGATTTATTTGCCTTCGTATCGCTTTCTCTGCTTTTCTGCTTCAACTTCAAGCAATTCTCGTTCTTATCTTTCTTTTTTCATGACCATTTCCGCTTATAATTAAGCTTCGTCCACCTATCATAGTTTATTTAATTACAAGTTCATCAACTCTGCGCACTTGCTTCTCCGCCAGTTGTTTTGCTCGTTATTTATTAAGATAACCTTGCTGTATTTTTTGTTTCAATGCCTTAATCTCTTAGTTCTAATGAACCAATTTCTACAACTGTATGTTTTTGCTGATCTGTTCGTTCTTCCTACGTTGTAGTTCCTTACCCAACTGGCTCTCAGGCAAATCAAAGTAGATACCATTGAGTGCAGAAGGATCATTCTGGTTATAAAAGGAAGGGGATGTCATTGCGAAGTTTCAATAAAATGATAAGAATAGAACCCGTATTAATATAAAAGGAAAAGTAGAGATGCCAAAATATTATGATCATGCTTCATGTTAAAATATGGAGAGTATCTACCACATATTTTCATCATCACTGTAGCCATCCACCCCTAAACGTTAAAGATTGTCCTTCAACCCCTTCTTGCTTACAAATATTTTATCCATTGTCAACTTCATTGCATCGTCCAACATTCGAGGAACTATGCACTTCAGCCATTAGTTAGACAATTCAATGCAAGGGTTTGTGTTTATTTCAATGAGCCATATCTGCTTGTTTGTATCCACCATAAAATCATATCCGAAAATTTAAAAATATTTTGTTTTGTTTTGAGCATTGAGAAGGGTCTTCTTTGTAGCCATAGCACTACTATTTGTCATCGATATTGCCTGGTTCTTCTAATTCGGAGTATACATCTTACTGTAGCCAGCCTTCATTGAAATTATAATATGTCTTTTCATCTGAGAGTACAGGTCCTATTTTCCAATATAGCCTTTTTAATAAAGTTCCTTAAGGGGCAAGATATTACCTTATTAGAATTATCCATAGTTGGTTGCGTGTTTCTGTACTGCGTTGTTTGTGAGATGAGTAAAGAAGTTTTTACTGTCTAGTGTAAACTTTTAACTGGACATACGGATGTAACCCTACTTGAAGAAAAATATCTATTTGGCTTGAGTCACCATTACCCACACTCGGATATCAAACTTTCTTTACTTTATTAACATAGGCTTTTAGAGATATTTTTGGAGGATGAAGCTACCCTTTTCATTTCTTATCAGTTCATGCCTCAGTAAATCTCCAAGTTATTCGATATTGTTAAACAAATGAATTCCTCTTCCTCTATTAAGATCGCTTGGTTTCAGGAGCCAAAGCGAGGTTTCACCATAAACATCTGACAGGATAGGGGTGACAAATGGATTATCCTTTTTGAGATTAGACATATCCTGAAAATTATAAATTGGCTTAAATTTATTTATCAGGTTTTTATAGAGCACCTTTATTTACTATTTCTTTTTCAGCGAATCATAAGCTGCCATTTCCATTTTATTTTTCATTGTGCGAACTGACCCTGGCTTGCATGATTCATATTTACTGTTAATATTCTTTTTTGGAGATTCAGCTCGCAATTTAATTGAGATATTGGTGTTACTTATCTTCTTTTTGCGTGAACTTTTTTCAGGGCTGAGTGAAAATTTTTATTTTTATTTATTCTCCATGTCCATTGCTGTTATTTCAGGATTATAATCAGATTTTTACTCTTGATTGCTGCACTCCCAATAAAATTGAACAAATTTTTTAATTTAACCTTAAATTGCTTAGTCATCTGCAAAATCTAGTATGAAAGAGACTGGCACAAGTCTATACATATATTACTCATTTTTTTAACAATATTCCCTAAGATTTTCGAGAAGGTTTCCCTTATCTGTAATAATTTAATGATTTGGCAAATGATTAAACATTTGTTTATGCAGGGGAAAACTATTCTGATATTTAGGACGAGTCTGTTCCCAGCGAAAATGATAAATTGAGTTTGCTTCATTAATAAAATAATACTTGTTTGATACCAACCCTATCTACGATTGATTATGCTTTCCATTAATTCTGCATTATTGCCTACTCCGATATAGTAATAATGAATCCCCTCCAGGTTGATCAAATTCGCGGGGATTGATTTTTTAGAAGATGATTTCAGTTTTTCAATTTAGTATTTGCCGATACTAGAGCTTTCCGTTTTTCGACTCTCTTTATAACTATGGAGAGCCTTTGATTCGATTATTTCATCAACTTCTTTTGCAGTTCTCTTTAATCCTCCTGTTTTGATTTGCCTAACATCCACTTCTTTGGGTAGACCCACAATGCAAACTGGTTTCTTCTACGACTTGATGTGTACCCTTTCATAAAGACCCATGATAGGTTTTTTTAAGATATTGAGGAAGGGTTGATCCTTGTTAATAGGAATATGATTGATATCACTAATTTGAGGAAACACGTTTTTGCCCTCCAAGCTTAGTTTAGGAGTGAAAAAAAGATACTTGGAGTCACTCCAGTAATTATTTTTGATCTGAGTTTTGAAAGACATCCCAACCTATAGCCTTTTATAATTATTATTGACTCATAATAGAATTGTATGAAATCTAATATTGAAATGGATAATGAGATTATAAATTATGTTAAGAACAAAAGAAATAGTGATCATTATTTATTTGAGGAAAAAAATCATTGATTGAAAAAGTAGATTGAATATTGTGCGTGACTAATACTTCAATTCGAATAATAGGTAAGTACAATCATTATTTCCTTTTTTTATCTTTATTAATTATAGTAAACTATTGAATATTATTAACATTTTAAGTTTAAATCTGTTAGTCATTAAATAAATATTACAATGAGGATATCTGGAAGTATTTTTCCATTTAATTATGTTGTCATTTGGATATAAAAAAGTAATAGCATTTTTTATTCATAAACTTAAGAAAATATATATTTATAAACTAGCTGAACCTACAATAAGTTAAGAATTGAATATCACTGTAGCAAAAATTATAGGTCTAACATTCTGGAAAAAATTAATTAGTAGAAATACAAAACCAAACAGCTCATAACTCTCTAATAGCTAAAATTTTGATTCTTTTGACATCTCTAGGTTTAACTCGGTATTAAGTAAATTATTAAGTCTTTGCATTTTACCATTTCGGATGCGTGTTCATTTCTTTATCAAATACTGATCTTATTATTCCTGGTACATACAATGCCAATCCAATAATGGAAAAAATGGGAAAGATAAATAAACTAAAAGCCTATGCAGCCATTGCTAATTGTTTTTATATTCCAATAACTTTAGGAATCTTACATTAAATAACAACTCCTTTTTCTCCAAATTGTTCTTATCTGAGTTGAGCTATTTTTGAAGCTATTTAAAATTCTTCTGCAAAATATACACCCTCACCGATTCTTCCAGATTTGTTGGGAGAGAATCCTTATTTTTTAATTGCTTATGCGCAAGTAAGCAGAGTTCCATGATACACTATGATTCCTTAAGGACAATTGGATGCGAAATGTTAACTGTTGCTATCTTAGCAAATACAGCAATAATGTTTTTTGTGTTTTTCTTTGCAGAAAGGAACTTTGCAAGTCATTTTTTTTGTACTCGCAATTTTTTGAGATTATAACTAATTAAATTTTTGTTGTAAATAAAAAAATTAAATAATAAAATAATTTTCAGCGTTATTTATTCTCTTTTTATTCCTTTTGAGACTTTTTTATATTTTTGTATTGTATTTTCATATCATTCAAGCATAGGATGAATATAAATAATAGGAACCTAAAGGAAAATTAATTTTAAATGAAATTAAATTGAAATTGAAAAGATATAATATTAGAAT
>Ga0302280_1003828_pt1 | contig 10632 bp, 12 predicted proteins | sample III_Fen_E1_1_FD_198771 | JGI IMG/M metagenome (GOLD analysis project Ga0302280, IMG submission 198771) | Peat permafrost microbial communities from Stordalen Mire near Abisko, Sweden - III_Fen_E1_1 | ecosystem: Environmental > Terrestrial > Soil > Wetlands > Permafrost | place: Sweden: Abisko...
TACCGATAATTTGATATTCTAACCTATACCCGGCCGGAGGAACTAAAAAAGTATCAACAAAAGTGTTTATAAATTGATTACCGCTTTCAAAACGCCTTATATTAATTGTTGGCGGTACGGCTGCGGCTTTTTCGGATGTTCCTAAAAAATCCTTTCTATTATCACAAGAAATAAAAACGAAAGCAGATACTATCGTAAATGTAAGAACGCTTATTAGTAAAGCTGTTTTTTTAGTGATATGTGTTTTCATTTGTTGTACTTTATTTTAATTAATACTAAATCTCAATCCACCCATAACCTCGTATTTGAAATCTCCAAATGGGCAATTCCATATGTACATTTCTTTTACAGTAGCCATTATTGATAGGCGTTTAAACAAAAAGAACTCTGGATTAATACCTATAAACCCACCACAAATAAATTTGTTTGCGCCCACATAACTAAAGTCAATCGAAGCATCCTGATATGGTTTAATGGTTTCTACTCCTAAAAACACACCAAAGGGAAAGTTTACATAAAAACGTTGCCCTATATGATAAACAGTCCAACCAAAACCTAAATGTGCCGTGTAATCTTTAAATACAGATAAACCAATCCCTGCAGCTTCAATGTTTATTCCGGGCATAATAAATACTTTTTGAAATAAGAATTCGGAATAGTTTACCTCTATACAACTACCTAAAGCTGTAAAACCATAACTGCCATCTACGGTTTGTATCCCTTTTATATGCCTTAATGCTAAATTAAATTTTACATCCTCGTTTTCATTATAGGTTTGAGCCGCAATAAAAAACTTGCATAAAAGCAGTAAAACAAAAAGGGTTATTTTTTTCAAAGTATTTTTTATTGTCTAAAGCTTAAGCATTCTTGTGTTAATTGTTGCTTTTGAATGTTTAACATGGTTTGTGCATCAACAGAAGAAAGCCCCGTTCCTTCTTTCTCCATTTGATATGCCCTGTTAATCGTTTCAGTAGCTTTTACGTGTAACTCCAAACCTTTTGAGTATAAAGAAATACGTTCGTATTCTGATAGGTTTCCGCTGGCATCTTGGCTTTTCTTAATACATTGAGTACCCAAACTATCTAATGATTTAGCTAAAGCTTTCATTTTTACGGAAGCATCTAATGTGTTTGCGTTATAGGCTGTTTGACTTGCATCGTGAACCCTATATGCGGCCAATTGGGTAGTTTGAAAAGATTGTTTTTGCTGATTGATATTAAATATATCCTGACTGGGGTTGCCACTATAATTAATTGGCGACCACATATTGTTGTCTATGATTTTTTTCTTCATTCCTGAAAAAGTAGTTAAGTATAGTTGGTCGCTATTACAGCTAATTAAGCCGCTTAAAAGCATATTGACAGCCATTAGATAATTAGTGTTTAAAAAGTAATAGTTACTGCCCATTAAACAGGTATATCTTTCTAGAACATTCAATAGTTGATTTACATTTATCCCATTCATTTGGCTTAAATCATGTAATCGGGCTTCTGTAGTTTGAGTTTGTTGTTTTAAAAAAGCAAGCTCCTGTTGCATCTGCGTATAGGTGCTATAACTTTCCTTAGCTATTCGTAAACCTTCAATAATATTAGTAAGCTGAGTGCTTTGTATACCGACTTGTGTTGCAAGAGAAGCGTCGGCACCTGGATCCGAAACAACGAATTGCGCCTTGCTTTCTATAAAAAACCCTAGGCTTAGTACAACTACAATCTTTTTAAATGTCATTATTTTCATCTTTTTTTCGCTTTGGGAATTATATACATATGATACCCGTCCGTTAAATCCAAAACCCTTGATTTTTTCAGTAAATCTTTGCTGCCTTTAATCATGCCATTTGCTATTCCTGTAGCCAGACCTCCTACAAATGGAATTTGATTAGTTAAATTATTTGCCTGTGGGTTTGTATTGTCAATAGCCCCGTCTTTTACATCATCTATAGGTGCTTTATAATAAATACCTTCAATATTATCGTGGTCCAACACATACATATTAATATTAAAAGTTCCGTTGCTAGATTGCACCTTATTTAACACCACTTCTACTCTATTACCTGAAAATGTAGCTTTACCTGTTATAATCGAGTTTTTAGGGATAAGCAAACCATCTTCTGTTACAATTTTTTCTTTATTTCTTATCACAACCGCACCACCATTAGAAACCTTTTGATCTCCATAAGCTTCTGCTTTTTTCCCTTCAAAACTATTTGCATAACTAACAGATGCGTTATCTTCTCGCTTTACCGTACCAAAAACAGAATTATTATTTATGCTTACTTCTGTTTCTTCATTTGCCGGCATATTATTTTCTTCCCTTTGTTGGTTAACAGTAGTTTTTTCCCCAAGACTTTGCTGTATAGCAATAGCAGAACTTTCAACTTTATAATGTTGTTGAACTGTTGGGGATAATTTTTGCTCTGTGGAATTTATTTTTACATCGTTAACAGGTTGTTGTGCCACAGTAGTACCCGTCTTTTGTATCATGGTGTTAAAATCATTATACACATATTCATTTTTCTGCTCAGGTGTTAACTCATTTTTTTTCTTCTCTTCTGATTGCAACTTTTCCTGATTTGTTTTATTTTTAGGTAAATTCACATTGCTATACTCTGTGTTTACTATATCCGGGTTTTCAGATTCAGTAATACCGTTGGCTCTAAAAAGTAATCTCAACACAATAAATAAAAATAATAGACCACAACCCGCTATAATTAAGGTTCTAGTCAGTTTTTTATTTTCTAGTGTTTTACTTTCCATTCTTTATATAGTCCTCCAATAAAGCTGCTCCCAATAAGTCTTTTGAGCTTATTTTTATTTTCAAAATCCTATCCCCCTGCTCTTCCCTGAAAATTACCATTAGGTAACCATTATCAGCTAAGGCAAATGAGGGTATAACATAACATAGAGCAGATGTTTTTAAAGTGGGAACACTTTTTTGTGACGGTATATAAAGCGGAAAAACATCGCTTCCTACATGAACAGATTTTTTTAGTGAGCCCTTTTTCTTTTCTTGAAAATATTGAAAACTTATAAATTCCAGCTTATAAGGTAAAGAAGCCTTGTTTTGTATCAACACCTTTAAATACGTTTTATCTTTGTCATTTCTTATAGCAGTTACTGCCGCATCTATAAATGAAGACACAAAGCCAAGCGTAGAAATTTCATTAGATATTTTAACGAATTTCTTTGCTGCAACTTGTAATTTATTGGTATCGTTACTTTCATTTAATCCGTCTGATTCTATATTTTCAGCACCCACACCTTTATCATTAACAGCAGATTGCTGAGAGGTTGCCCCCCCTACCCTACCATCTTTGCCAACACGCTTACTAAAATCATACAAAAACCGTTGATTTTTTTCTACATACTTTATGATTCCAAAATCATACTCTGAACCACACTTTATTAAAATGGTAGAAATACCTGCTTTTTGTACCAAAGCTTTTACAAAGACAGAATTTTCCTGAAACTGTTGCATGTACTGCTTTGGGTTTCCAATATCGACTAAATCAATTTTCTTTGGCAGTATAATATAACTGGTATTCGTTGTGTTTACATAAATCGTATCCATGTTTAAGTCCTGTCCTAACAGTACCTGAACACTAACTGATAATATAAAACAAAACAAAAGCATCTTCATAAATTCCTTTTATTTATTTCCATCATAATTACGTTTAAGCTCTTCTTTCAATTTTTCTTTAGACAAACTATCCTGGATAGTAGAAGAACGATCGGCGTCTATTTCATATTTAATAAACCTGAAGTTTTGTATCATTAAACCAAATGGGTTTTTTTCACTTCTTACATTTTCGCTTATACTCATAACCGCCGCATCATACATAGGTTTGCTATTGCCTGCATAATAAAGAACAATTTTAAAATATACTTTAGCTACGTAGGGACGAACTGCCATAGATATACGCATAGAATCAATGATAACTTTCGAGTACGCATTATTCTGCACATAAAAATCATATGCTTTTTCGTTGAATCCTTTATATATTTTTCTTCCGTCTTCTTTATCAATTAAATTGAGTGCCGCATCTACATTTTTATTAAATGAATGCTGGTCGTTTTCATAGAATAATTGTAAAAATGTTCGGATATGGTTTTTAATCTCAAACTCATATCTCACTCCGTAATCATTTCTTTTTGCCATAAATGTGCCTGCATCCGAAACGACATATATTTCCTTTTCATTATTTTTTGCTGTTTTAATAAAAAGTATTCCGAAAATAGTACAAGCTGTAAAAGCACAAATAATCGTTGTGACGAGTATTGTTTTCATTTGCTTAATCGTAGCCAGAAAATCTGTTGTCTTAAACGCTTTTATTTTATTATTTGAGCTGGTTTCCATTACATATATTTTCTTTAATTGACTTATTCAATATTTGAGTTTCGTTTAATAGTGTTTCCTGCACCACTGCTACTCCCTGAATTGGCAGCTGTAGCAATAGTCGCACTCGGATTATTGATTGAAGCTGCAGAACCGCCGTTATTTCCGCCCCCGGATGAAGATGTATTATTAGCACTGCCTGCCGCGTTTTTTTTGCTCTGTTTATCTGCTGCTTCTGTCAATGCCCTAGAAGTTGAGCTGCCTGCTGACGTTACAGTTCGAGAAGCATAACCAACCACTCTACTCATTACCGCACTAGCCCCTTGATTAATGAATTTAGATGTAAGCAAAGGAGCCATACAATACATAAGTGTTAGGCATATAGTCATTGGTATGAAGCCGTCTGTATTGTCTTGCGTGGAAATATTATCCAAGTATGCTTCAAATAAACGATCTAAAATCCCAAGGGTTATGCCCCAGAAGGAAACGGCAATAAAATGTTTAAACCAATGACTTAAACCATCTTCAAACTTTGGAAACATGCTGATTACGATAGCAAACGGACCCACTGCCATTAAAAACATTAAACTTACCTCTCTAATACAATACGTAATTGCGCGCGCTATAACAATAACCTCGCCTGAAAAAAAAGAGATTATCCAATCAAATAAATTAGGAAATCCCCAACCACCCGAAGCCGGATGTGTCTGATATTGTTTATGTGTTGCATCTGTATATTTTGACGCTAAACTATTGCCGCTAGTCATATTACCTAATTGAGAATCTACCGAATCAGAAAAATATTGAACAATCTCTAACGCTTGCCCCATAATTTCACTGTAAAAACCTAAAAACAAACAAGAGCCGAAAAAAGTTACTATACGTAACATATCTACCCTGCCATCCCCTATAAAAATATGTGTAACAGTTCTTAGACCTAAAATCAGTAAAGCTAAACCCGCTAATGGAATGGCTATTTGCTGTGTCTGTGCGGCCACATTAAACGCTGCATCTGCTATTGCAGATATATTTGAAATACCGTAGTGATCAGTAAAATAATTAGCTAATTGTGTTTGCCCTGCACTTGTCATATTTTATTTACCGATGGCATCTTTAATAGCATCTTCTTTAAACTGCTTAGCTGCGTATGGAAGATTATTGTTATAAAATATTTTTAATCGGTTTAAATGATTTCTTTCCACCGGATTTGAAGTCAGAATAGCATGCTCTACCAAAGGCACTTCTAAAACACCAACAAATGAATTTCTTCCCTGCTTAAAGAAAACTTCTCTGCATGTTTTATTTACTCTTATGCTTTTTACTAAATCAATTTCAGATTTTGTAAAACCAAAAAAGGCACCCACTTTTTCAATAGCCTTTTCATTCTTATGATTAAGAATAATTTGTGTTTCTGCTTGTTGTTTAATGGAGTTACCTATCACGGTGTCTAATTCATCGACGCCCTGAGTAATTATAGTCATAGAGCCATTATTCTTTCTAATGGTTCGGAATAAGTACATTACAAAAGCACCCATGCCGTCTGTGAGCATAGACCAAGCTTCATCCATGAAGAAATACTTTTTGTCTTCGGGAAATTTCCTTAGAACATCTAATGTGAGTTCTATTAATAGTAAGGATACAATGGGGTAAAGTCGCTCATCATCTTTAACCTTTGCCATATCAAAACATACCAATCTAAAATCTGATATATCTAAGGTGTCGGGAGAATTTAAAAGGTCTTTATATTTCCCCAAAACAAACGGCTCAATAGTTAATTGAAAACCATACACATCAAAACGCTCTAACATTTTCAAAAAGGCTTCGTTTCCTTTATTTGCTTCCGTATATGTAGCAAGCCATGCACTAAACCCTAATAAGGTTGGAATAACAGTTCCTTCGCCTTCAGAAAAAAACTTTTTTGAAAGGATACTCAAATCTTTATAAAAAATTGGAATCAGTTTTTGGAGTATAGACCACTCTTGATTATTCCATGTTTCTCCCTTTGGTTTATTTAGCAGAGCTAGCAGAGTAATAATAAAACTTACTTTATCTTCTGTAATCCTATATTCAAATGTTTTTTCATCACAAATACAATAGAATGGATTAAACTTTATGGGGTTTTCTGGCGAATACTCAAAGTAACGGACATCACTTTCTTTGTCGTTACAGCCTAAAGCTTCAAATATATTGAGGTAAGTCCCGCCAACATCAATACCTATTTGCCTTTCTTTCCGCTCATAACGCTGTAAAATAAAATGACCGAATGTGAAGGACTTGCCCGATCCGGAAGGTCCAACAATAATGGTGTTCTTATTATCTAAGTCCGGGTTAAACAAAGAAATATAAACTAAATTCCTATACCTGTCAGCAATATAATCCCCGTCTTTACGGGAGAAAAATTCCGACATCGGATTTATATAACATGCGGCATGAGCACTTTCTGTTAGTACCCACCTGTTTAAATACCCTGATGCACCAGGCAAGCAACTGAAAAATAAATTAATGCCCTCAAATGTTTCAACTAAAGGTTTTAAACCATAGCTTGCTCGGAAAGCATCCGCAGTTGCTTGTATATTTTTATCCCTTGCCGCATCTGATATAGTATAAACTAAAACTTGTAGCGAGGTACTGATAAATTTAATTTGGGTTCTTATGCTTTCTTCGATATATAATTTTAGTTGTTCCGTTTTTTGCTTTGCCTCCTCCCCTCCTAGCAAACCCGTATTAGCAGTAATCATTTTTTTATTTTCCAATGACTTGATCACGGCCCTGTTATCTTCTATATAAAAGCTATTGATGGTTATGTGCGGAAATTGTAAATTAATCCCAAGCCTCCACGTAAAGCAACTGTCAATACCGTAATCATTAGGGACTGAATAATATATTTCCGTTCCCTGTTCTTCTAATGAAATAACATTTAATCTTTTTTCCCCGATACTAATAGCGTTATGCAGGTTTAAGATTTCTTTATAAGGCTCTCTTACTTCATGGTTAAAATCCATATTCAGAAACTGATAATACAAGTTTCTTAAATCAACATTATTTAAACGGATAGCTTTAACATAGCTGGTTGAGATAAGCGTTTCCATAAACGATTTCCCGTTAATTTCCAGCAATTCCATTCGCTTTTCAAGACCTTTTAAATTACTACTTAGAACCCTATTACCTCTCGAAACACTGGTAGTTAAACTATTGTTCTTTTTATTGAAATTATTGTTACTAATAATGAAAACATAAGATATTTGTCTTAAAACCGGACGTTCACTAAAATGGTTTATGGTTTCTTTTTCAAAGAATTGTTTTTCGCCAAAACTATCTTCATCCCTACCTTTTGGATAATAGGCATTTGCATATCTGTCTATTTTTTGAATGATATAATGTTCCGGTAAGGTCAGAGCTGCTGCCTCAAATGTTTTTCCAAATGCCTCATAATCTTCTGCAATCATGGTTTCAAAAGGGGAGCCTGTAAATTCAAAACCCATCGCAACACGGCCATCTTTTAAAATAATTAAACCATCTTCAATGCTCAATACTGGTATAGTTTCTGAAATAGTCTGGCTTTTATTTTTTATATCTTTTTCCCCGAATATTTTATCAATAAAACCCATAGACAAATACTTATTTGATTTTAATTCGGAAACCCTTTGGCTCTATCTTCCTTTTTTGAGAGAATTTGTAAGCCAGTATGCTAAATAAAAACCCCGGGTATCTTTGCTTGGATGCCCATTTGAGTATTAAAAAGGAACTCCACGCTAATAATAAATCTACAAGCATTATCTTCCCCAATACCTGTAAGCCGAATACGCTTTGAATAAAAATACCTATTACAAGGATTGTCATAAAAAGTATGGGTATGACTACAGCTTCGCTTGCCGGAACACCAAATACATAAGTAGGTTTTTCGATATTTTTATTTACAATCATTTTATACTAATGTGTATCCAATACCAAACATTGAAAGAATATCATTTGCAAATACATTAAACAAAGCCCATATTATAACGCCCGCTAAAGCCCAGCCTAAATCAGCACCAAACTCTCTATGTGCGAAAAAAGCTTTGTAAACTACCTGAGCCAGTTTTATTAAACACAGAACCCCAAGGATTGCATTTACAACCGGTTTAATCCAAGTATATACCTGCTGTATATGTGTGACGGTCGTTCCTTGCGCAGCAGCATCCATTATGCCGATAGCAATTAGTAAAAAAAGAGTAAAAATTAATTTTGTACACGGATTACATTTTTCTTTTCGTTTCATTTTCTTTTGGTGTTTTTATGATAAAAAGTCCATAATTCCGGTTTTTCTTGTTTCAGAATTAAATACCTCGTTCGGATCATCCAGTAACCCACTTTCTTGCTCAAGCATATTGTCTTTAGTATCAGACACACCTATTTCCACCACATCATCTATATCTTCTTTTGGTTCTATAGCTATCCCAGAAAACACCTTATCAGGTGGCTCATCTTCATAACCACTTGCATGCAGATCCTCCCTATTCGGTTCTCCATTTGGAGGAGGATTATCAATTGAAAGTTTGGAACATCTTTCAATTTCCTTTTGTTTTTCTTTTGCCTTACTAATTTTAGCTGTTTGTTCAGGTGTATAACCTGATGAGCCTGTGGTTTGTTCTATGACAGGTTGCTGTACCTTTGTTGTAGGGTTTTCAGAGGGCAAGTTGTTAGATTGCTTCACTTTTATGGTAACTTTTGGAGATGTTTTCGGAGAACGTGAATTATTTCCTTCTAAATAATCTGTTGTAGGTATAACACGGAACTTTGTATTGCTTTCTGCCGAAACCTGTTGTTTAATATCAACAGCAGCTTCAATTTCTGTCGTTTTTACCCCACTAAATGATAATTTACGGACAACAAGCATATAGTATATTAAGTTTATAAACGCATAGGTAAATAGAAGAATAAAGAGAAAGTCTTTTGGACTGGTTCTCTTACCAATAATAAAGAAGGCTATCCCCTTACTATCTAATAAGGGTATAATAAAAAGAAAGATGCTTGTAGTGAGCTGCAAATGCCTTTGTTTTCCTTTTAACAAACCGGCAAACAAAAAGGAAACAAATACCTTATTCATAATTTCTGAGCGGCAAACGTATATAAAAATGTTATAACAAAAAAATATTATAACAAATAAATGTTATTGTTACAAAGCATTTCTAATCATAGAATAGAAATTAGAAGGATTTATATTTCGTGTTTATACGCTTATTTTCAGTACAAAGCGTTACAGGAAAGCATTAAAATATAAGGCCATACCTTTTGAATAGAGCCAGAATTATTGTTTCGACTGCATTAACTAAAAATCGAAAAAGTCTCTTACCCTACAATCTAAAATCTCACTTATTTTTAGTAAAGTTTTAACAGTGCAATTGATTTTTCCGCCTTCTATCCGCGCCATATTAGACTGATCAGTTGAAAGTTTCTGTGCTAATCTATATTGAGTCATATTTTTTTTCATGCGCTCATTTGCGATATTCTTTCCCAATCTTTTTGTATGCCTCCTCAATTTAATATCCATAGGCAAAATTCGTGCTTAGCCCTATGAATCTTTAGTAGGCACACATTACTAGCAGTAAGATAATACTATTATTATTCATACTTTTGCCCTTGTAGCCAAACCTGCAAACCAAAGAAAATTTTAATAAACGGGCATTAATTATGAAAAAAAGCAAAGAAAATTCTATACAGAATAGTAGAATAAATCCACTCGTAGGGGAAATCCCCTATAAGAAAGCTATAGAATTTATTCTAAAAATTATGAAAGCCAACAAAATAGGCGAGAAAATACCATTGACGCAATTTTGCAGGGAACACAACATTAATTATCAAATATTTTTAAATATCAAAAATAACGGGAAAGGTCAATACCCTGCTGTTATTGCAAAAGTATTGGAATCCTTAGGCTATAAAATTACTGTTAAGAAAGAAATACAATATAAATACGTAATTAATCAGACTACCAATACTCAGGCTTCCGTTAACAAAAACGGTAAAAAGCATGCTGGAAGGAACTAAGTTAATCTGATTGTAAGGCGATTAAACTCTCCATTTTCCGTATTTTTGCCAGTTCATTTGTTCTGTACTTTTATTCTAAACAACTTTGCTATGTGCTATCATATCTCAATAAAATCAACCAAAGGCACTTTAGAAAAGCGCTTTGCTGCTGAACATGCCGGCACAAAAAGATTAAAGGGGTATTACCACGTATCAGGCTTTGAACACCCTACCCTACCTATTATCAGAAGTGAAAATCTGACTATTATAGAAAATTATACATGGGGTTTAATA
>Ga0302280_1003831_pt1 | contig 10616 bp, 11 predicted proteins | sample III_Fen_E1_1_FD_198771 | JGI IMG/M metagenome (GOLD analysis project Ga0302280, IMG submission 198771) | Peat permafrost microbial communities from Stordalen Mire near Abisko, Sweden - III_Fen_E1_1 | ecosystem: Environmental > Terrestrial > Soil > Wetlands > Permafrost | place: Sweden: Abisko...
TGCCACTAACATTCTTATTAGCGCAACCAGTTGCGCATTATTTATGATTTTGAGAAATAAACGCAACCAGTTGCGTTTATTTTGGAATTAGAAGAAATTCTCTTCAACCTCTCCATTTTCTTTTCAGTTAGCCTTAGGTGCTAATGTATTAATTGCCTATACTGTTGTAAGAATAATTACATGTACATTTTATGCATAAAATAATATTAGAAATTAAAACAAACCATTGATTTCCGCATCAATTTTATTGATGATCAATCCTAAGTCTTCTGATTTTTCTGAAAAATTATTGTTGTCAACGTCAATAACCAACAGCTTTGCATTGGGATGTTCTGTTTCGTAGGAAGAGATGAATGCTTCGTAACGTTCATTTAAACGTTTTAAATAATCAATACGAATGGCACTTTCATAATCTCTTCCGCGCTTTTGAATTTGATTAACTAAGGTAGGAACAGATGCTCGTAAGTATATAAGTATATCGGGGGGAGTAACGAATGTTTCTAATAATTTGAACACTCCAAAATAATTTTCAAAATCGCGGGTGGTCATTAAGCCCATGGCGTGTAAGTTGGGCGCAAATATGTATGCATCTTCATAAACAGTTCTGTCCTGTATTACCGATTTTCCGCTGTTTCTTATTTCCAGTACTTTGCTAAAGCGAGAATTTAAGAAATACACCTGCAGGTTGAATGACCACCGCTGCATGTCGTCATAAAAATCATTCAGATATGGATTGTCATCCGCATCTTCATAATGTGTTTCCCATTTGTAATGTTTGGCTAAAAGACCTGCCAATGTTGTTTTTCCTGAACCAATGTTACCTGCTACTGCTACGTGCATACTGTCAAATATATTTTAGTTGTGTGATTGAGCTAAATTAAAGATTGGATTTTGTGTTCCAATAAACCAAAGTGTACCGGAAAAAATCAATATGAAACGAAAATACAAATTCTATTAAGTTGCACAATCGAAAATCTGAAAATGTGAATAAGTTTTTCCGGCAAATTATTATTGTTCTTTAGTATAAAGCTCTATTGCATTTTTATCCTGCAAAAATAAGATGTCATCCTCTAACCGGAAGTTTACAAAACTATCATCAGGAATAGTGAATTGTTTTATTTCGGATGTTTTAATATGATAGGCTTCAATTTTATTATCGGCAGTCATAAAATATACCCACTCGCCAAATGCTTGAAAATGCAGTATGTTAGGGATGGGGATGGTTTTGAAATAAGTTCCGTAAATATCAAATATTAAAATGCCCGTTGATGGATTATTCATAAATACTTTGTTATCGTATTCAAGTAAATAATTTGGCTGCAATTGCATGTTTAATAATACACTCAGGTTTCCTGTTCCTGTTAATTTTTCAAGATTCTGATCAAGGCGAACTAATTCTAAATTTTGCTGATCGTACAGCCAGATGCTGCTATTGAATGATGAACAAGCCAATTGCGCCTGATTGTATCCAGCCAAATCAAGTGCAACGGGATCGCCGTTTGTGCTGAGTGTATTGTCCAGATAAATAATTTGCAGAAAATTTTTATAAAACAAAAAGGGTTTCAGCATGTTAGAAACATCTACAAAATCAATGTTGCCAAGATTTTTATTACTGTATTTGTAAAGCAACTTGCCTGTTTTATTATATTTAGAAAGTTCATTGCCTTTTACAACATATACATTACTTTGTGCATCTGTTGTAATAAAATCGGCTTTAGTTTCAATTGAAGTAACAAGCTTAAATGAGTTTTGTGCAAATCCTGAACCTGAATAAACAACAAATACAAACAGATAAATAATTTTTTTCATAAGCAGACGCTTCTTAACGGTTAATATACATGCTAAAGATGATTGTATAGTTTTACTTCTTTGTTATTATTGAATTCTAATTTAGTAAATAATTTGTGATTGTATAATTGCATATAATTCTTCTATCACTTTTCTGTCGTTGCTTAGTCGCGGTATTTTGTACTGACCACCTAATTTTTTTTTTGAACTCAGCCATTTATAAAAAGTTCCCCGGGGTATGGATGTGACAATCGGCGATTTTAAAATCATATTTCGATACCGTTTTGCTTCGTAGTCGGAATTGATTGATTTCATTGCATTGTCGAGCATTTCCGAAAAGTACTCAATGGATGTAGGTTGTTTTTCAAATTCAATAAGCCACTCGTGAGCACCACTGCTATTGTTACTTATATAAACAGGGGCTGCTGAATACTCGTTTATTATCGCACCCGATTTTTCACAAGCAAGATAAAGTGCTTTGTCTGCATTGTCCACTGTTACCTCTTCGCCAAAAGCATTCATATAATGTTTGGTGCGTCCTGTTATTTGAAAACGGAAAGGATTAAGTGAAGTAAACTTAATGGTATCGCCAATTATGTATCTCCACAAACCACCGCTGGTAGAGATGACAAGTGCATAGTTGGTATTTAACTCTACTTCATCTAACGATAAAGTGTTAGGATTAGATGTCCCTAGTTGATTTACGGGTATAAACTCATAATAAATTCCATAGTCCAGCATCAGTAATAGTTCCGATGAGTTACGCCGGTCTTGTATTCCAAAAAAACCTTCGGAAGCATTGTACAATTCCAAAAAATTCAAATCGGGTTTGTTAATGATGGTTTTAAATTGTTCTTTATATGGAGTAAAATTTACTCCTCCATGAAAATATACTTCAAGGTTTGGCCATACATTCACAATATTTTTTTCTCCTGTGGTTTCCAACAATTGTTTCATCAAAATTAACAGCCATGAAGGCACACCTGCAAGGCTCACTACATTTTCATTTGCTGTAATATCTGCTATTTTTTTTAATTTTATTTCCCACTTATCCATCAACGCTATTGATTTTTCGGGTGTGCTGAAAAAGTCCATCCAGAGTGGCAAATTGTTTACGACTACGGCTGATAAATCTCCTGTTTGCGATTCGTATTCACCATACGTGTTAATGGTTAAACTGCCTGCAAGTCCTAAGTATTTTCCGGTAAAAAGTTGTGTTTCGGGATATGCAGTACAATACAATGCAATCATATCCCGACCACCATTAAAATGACAGTCGTTCAGTGATTCTTCGCTTATTGGAATAAACTTGCTTTTATCATTTGTTGTACCCGATGATTTTGCAAAATATTTGATATTTGTATTCCACAAAATATTTTGTTCCCCTTTTCTCGTTCTGTCAATAAAGGGTTTTAGCGAATCGTAAGTTTGTACAGGTACATTTTTTTTAAATTGTTCCGGATTAGTTATGTTTTTATAATCATGTAATTTCCCCCATTCAGTATCTTTTGCTTCCTTAACAAGCATTTTAAAACAATCGTTTTGCACATCAAAGGGATACTTCATAAAAAGCTCTATCTGATGCATTCGTTTGCGCATCCACCAACTTGCTAAACTGTTTATAATTGCCATACTTTAATTTAGTTCAAAGTTGAAAAGTTCAAAGTTATCGGGTACATGGAATTACTAATAGCTGCAAAATACGAAATTTACACTATTATTTATGAATGATATTTTAGCAGGGGTTTACCAATCAACGCCTGAATAAATAAAAGGGAGGTGATTATGAAATAGATTATCCCCATTACAACTACCTGCGTTGTGTTGTTGGCAATGTAAAAAGAAAACAAGGGAATGATTTGCAAAGCGTGCATACCTAAAAAATGAGCAATTCTGAGATCGCCATATTGTTTGCTCCAGTTTGTAACGGGTAATCCTTCGCTGCCATCAGCAGCTCCAACGGTGTGAGATAGTTTTGCTCCCATTACACCACCTTCAAATGCAAATACAACAAAAAACAGAATCCCCAAGCGTATTCCCCAAACGTAATGTATTGGCAATTGAGGAAACGTTTTGATGAAAAATAAATAACCGATATAACCCGTCCATGCGGTAAAAATTGAAATTGCAATTCCCATAAGTGAAAACATAAAAATATTAAACGGAGTGGATATGTTAAAATGTGATAACTGCTGACGGTAGGCTTTAAAAGCAATGTAGCTTACTTCAAATGTAAATATTCCTATAGTGGCATAATTGTAATATTTGATTTTTTCCGGTTCGTTTAGATAATACATGAACCATGGCATGGTATAACAAAAAATAGCCGTTGAAAGAAAGAATTTTAATGGTTTGAGCCATGCGTTTACATTCATTACTTTTTTAGAAGAGGTGAAACAAAGTATTGTGCATATAGCTGTAAAGCAAAAATTAATAGTACCAAACCAAAAAAGTAAGGCATTGCGATGTTCCAGTTCTGTAATGAATTCTTTCATTTTTTCAGACTTAAAGCAGTTGTTTCTGTTTTCTTTTCAGGAAAAAATTATTTATTTCCTCCGATGATAAGGTGTTAAAACACATTTCTTTGGTGAGCATTCCTTTACGGGCAACGCATGTTCCATAATACATATCGTGATAACCCTGTGTTTCGTGTGCATCGGGGTTTATAGAAATCATTACACCTTTTTCCAAACAATAAGGTATCCATCTCCAATCAATATCTAAACGATAAGGATGTGCATTTAATTCCATTATTACGCCATTGGCAGCACAGGCGTCAATTACTTTTTTATGATTGATTGGATAACCGGCGCGTGATAATAACAACCGTCCGGTAGGATGTCCTAGTATAGTGGTATAAGGATTTTCAATTGCTTTTATTAAACGTGCTGTTGCTTTTTCTTCATTCATTTTTAAATTGGAATGAACTGAAGCTACAATAAAATCGAATGTTTTAAGAATACCTTCATTGTAATCCAATGAGCCGTCATTTAAAATATCACTTTCAATTCCTTTAAAAATTTTAAAAGGAAAAAGTATTTTGTTAAGTTCATCAATTTCCTGTTGCTGTTTAATCACAAGTTCTTCGCTTAATCCGTTGGCATAAAAAGCAGATTTTGAATGGTCGCATATTCCAAGATATTCATAGCCTAACTTTTTGCAATATTCCGCCATCTCTTTCAACGTGTTTATGCCATCGCTATAAGTAGAGTGGTTGTGAAGAATGCCATGCAAATCTTTAACATCAATCAGTTCAGGAATTTTGTTTTCTTTTGCCAGATTAACTTCATTCAACCCTTCGCGCAATTCCGGTTCAATGTATTGTAAATTATAGTGTTCGTAAATTTCTTTTTCAGACCTGAATTTTTCTCCGATTCTAATTTCCGACTTCTGACTTCTGACTTTATTTAAGTGTTCTTCAGTAGCGGTTGTTTCAAAAAGTCTGTTGTAAAATTCATCTTCTGAACATTTAATCAATACTACTTTTACATGTGCAGGAGTAGTTGCTATTTCTTTTATGTTTACATCATTTACAGTAGCAATTAAAATTTCAATCGTATCAATAATTTCACATTTTCGGCGCATTTCACCTGTTAATGATACTAATTCGGTTTGATATTTTTCTTTTAAATTTTCAACCAGTTTCAAGGCATATTCTTCAACTGAGGCATAGTGGTGTTTACCCGCACTGGCGTGATAAAATTCAATTTGTTTTTTAACTTCAGCCTGCGTTTTAGCACCAAAACCTTTTAATGAAATTAATCTGTTTTCGTTGCAGGCATATAATAATTCTCCCACACTTTCAATTTCTAATTCACGCCAAAGTTGAGCTACCTTTTTTGAACCAATACCTTTGATACTCATCATTTCAATAACTCCCTGCGGTGTTTTTGAAATCAGTTCGTCAAGTTCTTTTAAGTTTCCTGTAAGTTGAAGTTCGTGAATTTTTGAGGCAATGCTTTTGCCTATGCCATCTATATTTTCAAGCTCTTGCAAGGTTTTCCCCTGCAAATCAACGTCTGTTTTGCTGAGCTTAAATGCAGCGTTTGCAATGGATTTTATTTTGAAAGGATTTTCATCATGCAGCTCCATTAGTTTAGCTGTAAGCTTTAGCGCCTCTGCAATTTCTTCGGTGGTCATTTATTTGTTTACAATTGTTTTATAATATCTTGGCTAAGTGGACTTACCGCCGGAGAGAAAAAGTTAGTTAACTCGCCTTTTTCATTAATCAGGTATTTTGTAAAATTCCAAACGGGCGGAGTGTTGTTCCAACCATTTTCCGACTTGTGTGAAAGCCAATAAAAAAGCGGGTTTTGATCTTCACCTTTTACAGATGACTTTTGAAATAATTGAAATGTAACTCCATAATTTATTTCACAAAATTGTGCAATCTCTTTATCGTCGCCGGGTTCTTGATTTAAAAAATTATCGGCAGGAAAACCAATGATTACAAGATTGTTTTTATATTGTTGATGCAGTTTTTCCAATTCCTTGTATTGAGGCGTGTATCCGCATTTTGAAGCCACATTCACTACCAATACCTTTTTGCCTTTAAAGTTAGAAAAGTCAATTTCTTTACCATTATTAGCTTTCATTTTAAAATCATAAAATGATTTTGTATTTGCAGGTAGCGTTATTTCTTTAGGTCTTGTTTTGATACCTTTTCTGATAATTAATTTTAGAAAAAGGTATTTAAGGCTGGTGATTAGTTTACTCATTTTCGATAATTGATTTATAGCTTCTATCTTTAATCCACTTTTCTGAAGGAAAGTGGGAAGGAGTATAATTTTATTTTACTTTTCTATCTCTTTAATAATTTCATCACTCAACGGATTTACTGAAGATTTGTAAAACTTCACCAGTTCGCCTTTTTCATTAATTAAATATTTACAAAAGTTCCATGAAGGAGCGTCGTCGTTCCAGCCATTTTCCTCTTTATGCGACAGCCAGTGATAAAGGGCATCCTGGTCTTTTCCTTTGACTGATATTTTTTCAAACATTTGAAATGTAACTCCATAATTTTTTTCACAGAAGCTTGCTATTTCTGAATTTTCTCCCGGTTCCTGGTGCAAAAAATTGTTTGCCGGAAAGCCTAGTATTACTAACTTGTCTTTGTACTTTTTATAGAGCTCTTCCAAATCTTTGTATTGAGGGGTATACCCGCATTTTGAAGCAACATTGACTACAAGCACTTTTTTTCCTTTGTAGGTAGAAAAATCAATTTCTTTTCCGTCAATTGCTTTCATTTTAAAATCGTAAAATGATTTTTTATTAGTGGATGTTTGTCCTGCTGCCTTAATTCCGCTCATGGCTAATAAAATTAGAAGTGTGTAATTGATTATGTTTTTCATTTGAGTTGTTTTTTATAAGTGAATTGTTATTTGTCTGCAACTGTTTAATTTTACGGAACTATCCCTTGCAATGCTAAAAAATATTTGTATATTTGTACCAAACAAAAATACAAATAACAATGAACTATTTTGAATTTAATAAAAAATTTCCTACGGAATTAGCTTGTATCAAGCATTTCATAGAAGTAAGATATAAAGGGAATATTGGTTGCCGTCATTGTGGTAGCACTAAAGTATATCACAGATTAGATACCCCAAAAGTATTTCAATGTGCGGATTGCCATAATCATTTCTCTATTTTTAAAGATACTATTTTTGAAAACAGTAGTACCGATCTACGTAAATGGATGTATGCGATACACTTGTTTTTAAACGGTAAGAAAGGCATATCAGGATTACAACTTATGCGTGAAACAGGTGTAACCTACAAAACAGCATGGAGAATGTTAAAACAGATACGTACCGCTATGAGTAGTGATACTATGAAAGGAGCGTTTGAAGCCATTGTAGAGATTGACGAAACGTATGTAGGTGGTAAACCACGTAAAGGAAATAAGGGACGTAATGATAAAGGCGAATCAACACCAAACAAACGTGGACGTGGCACAAATAAAACACCTGTGGTTGGCATTATTGATAGAGAAAACAAACAAGTTCATGCTAAAGTAGCATTACCAAATAAAGACGGTAAAAAATTAAGTGGTAAACAATTGCTTTCAATACTAAACGAAGTTGCTAAAGCAGGAACAACAGTAATGACAGATGAATTTAGTAGTTACAATATTTTATCTAAAAATGGTTTTATTCATTTAAAAGTTGACCACACCAAAGAATTTACAAGTGGAATAAATCATACTAATAATATAGAATCGTTTTGGGCTAAGCTGAAACGCGGTGTTTACGGTATATATCACAGCATCTCTGTAAAATACTTACAACACTATGTAGATGAGTTTTGCTTTAGATATAATAATAGAGCGAATGCTAATACTTTTGATTTGCTATTAATGCAAACCATTAGAAAATAACATCTATTTAAGCCAATAACCTATAATAATTCCAACCATACCCATAGCCCATTTTACTTTACCGTCATCAGCAGGAAGGGTACATATCATATAAAGTCCTACAATTAAAATAATTAAAGAAAACAATACTTGCGTAATATAATTCTTGTTTTCCCAAAACTTTTCCCAAAATTTACTCATTCGTTATTGTTCATTTAAAGGCTTCAATAACTCTTTTTATATTTTGACCGAAAAATTTTGCATGAGTATCTTCCTCCTTTTTTGTTTCATGTATATCTACAGATGTCAATAAATAATCTCTTTCAGTACCTATAACAATATTACCTGAAAGTATTAATCCATCTAAAGAAGATATACTATTAGAATTTGTTGTTTGAAAATCAGTAATCTCTAATAAGTTAGGTTTCATTTTTTTTGTTTTTTTTATAATGTTTATAAATCTATACTTTAAATTCCTTTATTTTTACTGAATCGTATCCTTCCCTTGTTATAACGATAATATCAACTGGTTCGCCACATACCGGAACCCCTATTTGATATTTTGAAAACCCAATCGTTGTAGATAAAATATACTTTACAAAGTCAATAGCATCTTGTAATGGCATTCCATCATAAACCACTTGTAATTGATATTTATTTAAAACTTCTTTCAAAGCCACCTGGTCGGTTATGTTAAATCTTGTCGCTAATTCATTTATTAAACGGTTGTCAAATCCAAAATATTCTCTTGAAAATGGGTCTCCCATTCCTCGCCAACTTGCACCGCAATCCAAGTCCCCTCTGACACTTTTAGGGATAATTGAATTAGGGAACACTATTTCCCATTCTTTTGCTAATTTATCATCATCTGAATATCCGGCAAAATAAAACCCCAATGCGGGTTGTTGTGTTATTGGTAATTGCCCAAATGCTGCATCATAAAATGTTTTTATATAATCTTTAAACATTACGCATATTTGTTCAACAGATGTTTCATTTGTTAATTCAGATTTTTTTTCATTATTAAAATCAAAAATAAAAGACTCTATCGAACGTTTTCCGATATTCCCTAATCCGTAAATCAAAACACCTACCCGTAAATCGTTTCCAATTTGAAACACTTTTTTAGCGTGCTGATAACTTTTAATAATAGATAATTGACCATTAATAACAGATTGAATTGTAGTGGCACTATCTGCACCAAGAACAATTCCATCATAAACTTTTACACTTGCAACTATTGACATATTTTGATTTTGATACTCTAACGATATGCAGTTTTAATGGTTACATATACGGTAATTGTTATATTTTATTGTTGACAAATATAAAACAAAAGGTAAGCAAAAAACAATGACAACAATTATTTTAACTAAATTTAATCTTTAATAAGTTTTAAAATAACATTCAAATTAGCATTGCAAGGGATAGTTCCGTAATTTTATTAGATGGCTGAAGTAATCGAAACCATCGCTATTTGTCCTAACACTTTTTTTCTGCACATCAACAATTAATTCATTAACTATTAATTATACTAAGTTTCGCAAATTTTATAAGTAGTTGTTTTTGTCCTATTCCTTCAAAAAATACGGTTGCTTTGTTGTTGGGGAAAGTGCCCTCCATACTTAACACTTTTCCAAAACCAAATCGTTCATGGTTTACCTGCATACCTACCTGTAAGTCCCGAAGACTTTGAGTATCAAAGTCACTGGTTGTTTTTGAAGCAGCGTTTATTTTTACCAGCTTTTTACCTATTACCGGACGCTGTACAAATGCTGTTTTTTGAGTTGGAAATTTCGGTTTTGATGAGTACTCTTCTTCCTCAATCATGGCATTTTTCCCTATAGCAGACATGTCTAAATACTTAGAATCTATTTCATCAATAAATCTGCTGGGTTCGCAAAATGTTAAATTGCCCCATTTGTATCGTGAAGTGGAGTAGGACAGGTTCACTCGTTTTTCAGCACGCGTAATAGCAACGTAAAACAATCGTCGTTCCTCTTCCAACGCTGTTCTGTCAGTTAGCACCATTTGTGAAGGGAACAGGTTTTCTTCTAAGCCGACTATGTAAACGTATGGAAACTCCAACCCCTTTGAAGCATGAATAGTCATCAACACTACTTTGTTTTTTTCTTCTGCTGTTTCTGCAACTTTATCTGCATCGGTCATTAATGCAATGTCCTGCATAAAAGCGTTTAATGATACTGTAGATTGTGTGTGCGGAATCGCAGATGGCTGAGAATTATTATTTTGAATTTCTTCTGTTGCAAATAATCCCGTGCCGAAAACATTTGTTTGTTCCGTTCCAACCGCAGGCATAGTATTATCATCTTTTGTCATTTGCGCCTCGCTATCATTTGCATTTTCCTCTATCTCAATTGCATCTTCGCTAAATTCTTTTAATCCGTTTAACAACTCTTGAATGTTTTCATAACGTGAAACACCTTCGGGAGTTTTGTCAGCGTATAAG